>Ga0114931_10005793_pt1 | contig 15284 bp, 13 predicted proteins | sample 2SBtaG_FD_89579 | JGI IMG/M metagenome (GOLD analysis project Ga0114931, IMG submission 89579) | Deep subsurface microbial communities from Kolumbo volcano to uncover new lineages of life (NeLLi) - 2SBTROV14_V59a metaG | ecosystem: Environmental > Aquatic > Marine > Volcanic | place: Kolumbo...
ACGAGTCGATGATCTCGCCGGTTTCGAATTTCCAGCGCAGCGAGCCGTCGCGATTGATCGCGTAGAAGAACCGGTCTGCGGAGCCGACGTAGACCGTGCCGTCGCCGGCGACCACCGGTGAGCTGAAGATGCCCTTGCCGGTCTGGTAGATCCACAGCACGCCGCCGGCTTCGGGCATGTGGTCGCTGGCGCCCGTCTGCGGCGCGTTGCCGCGAAACTTGGGCCAGGGGCTGTCGGCGGCCACGGGGACGCCGGCCGGGTCGGTGCTGCCGCAGGCGGCGAAGACACAAGCGATGATGACTAGGCCAAGGGTACGTCTCATAACCGGAGCATCGTTGAAGCTGTGCCCGCGTCAGTCAAGCCGTTTCGCGATCGGCGAACCAAGGCTCGCCGTCACATTCGCGATCACCGAACCAAGGCTTACGTCACGGCAGGTCGCCCTCGATCGTACAAACGTGCGGCTTGTGATCGTCGTGGGGCAGACCGGCGGTGGTGCCGGTGTTGAACGTCACCGCAACGAACGAAAGCTGCGGGGCGTCGTCGCCGCATGCAGCGACCGCGAGGGCAGCGAGGGCGAGCCAGCTCAGGCGTCGAAACACGACGTCACTTGGTGGCTTTGCCGGGGCCGGGCGGTGTCTTGGCGGGCGGTGTCTTGGCGGGCGCTTTCTTCATCGGTGCCATGCGTCGCTTGGCCACCTTGCCCGAGAATTTGCCCGACAGGGTAAAGCTCGTCTTCATGCCTTTGCGCATGGCGATGCCTTCGCCGTTTTCGATGGTGATGGTGATCTTGCCCGGCGCCAGCTTCTTGGGGGTGACGGTGAGCTTTCCCTTCTTGAAGAACAGCGCGAAGTGAAGGTCGTTGCTGGTGACCATGCCGCCGATCACGCGGGTCTTGCCGTCGAGCTGGTGGACGCCGCCGGTCGCACCGATCAGCCGCACCTGAAGGCTCGGCTGTCCGGACTCCTTGAAGAACGCGATCAGGTTGAGCTTGTCATCGGACGTGACGAGGCCGCAGGCAGACGGCGTGTCCAGACCTTCCCACACGGGGTTCTTGCGGTACTCGGCGGCGGCGTCGAACTTGGTGTCGAGCACGTCTTTGTTGAGCGTGGCTTTCATCGCCCCGGCGCCGTCGGTGATCGGCTGGGTTGCCAGGACCCGGACGCACGTCGGTTTTTGCGGCACCGGTTTTGGCGTAGGCTTCGGCCTGGTCTTGGCCGGGGTCGTTTTTGCGGTTTTGGTCTTGGCCGGCCTGGTCTTGTTGTCGGCTTTCTTGTCGTCTTTGGACGAGCACGCCAGCATCGAGCCAGCGCATGCGGTGGCGATGACCGCGACAGCAAATGTCTTCATGGTTAAAAGCTATTCTTATAACCGACGACGATCAAGCGCGGCGCGCCGGGACGCGCGCCAAACGGGCGCCGCGACGCGATGTGGACCTCATCGAGCAGGTTCTCGACGGTTGCGTACAGCTTGCCCCAGCCGGCGAAGGCAACGTCGGCGGCGGCGCTGAGCACCAGCGCCGAGTCGGTAAATTCGCTAGCCATGGCATCGTCGCGGCCGGCGACGTCGCGCATGGCGCTGGTGTAGCGAGCGGAAACAGCCAGCTGCCACCGCCGCCCGCGCACCCCCGTCTGCAGGTTGAGCTGGTGTGCGGGCAGATACGGCAACAGATCGCCGGAGGCGACGTCGCCCCATTGGGGATTCGACGACGTGAAGCTGGTCTGGAACACCGAGCGCTGGAAGGTATAGCCGAGTCGCAGGGGAACGCGCACGCCGCCGGCCGACAGCTCGGTCGAGGCGAGCAACTCGGCGCCGTAGCTGTGCACGCGACCGCCGGAAGACTCGCTGCCCACTTGCTCGGCGGTGCAGCCACTGGAGAATGTGCACGTGCCCACCAGGTTGCTGTAGTCGGAGAAATAGCCGATGGCCTCGACGCTGGCACGGCTACGCGCGAAGCGCAGGCCCGCCTCGTAGTTGATGCTGGTTTCGGGGGCGACGTCGGGCTGGCCCGGCGACACCGGGACGAAGCCACGGTGAACGCCCGCGAGCAGGCCCAGGTCGGCGTACGCCTGGTAGACCACACCGCCGCCGGGGATCAGCACGAAGTAGGTCTGGTCGGCGGCCGGACCGCCGAGGGCGTTGCGGTGTGTGGTGCGCATGAGCTCGGCGCGGCTACCTCCCGTGACGGTCCACTTGCCGCGGCTGAGCTTGTGCTGGTAGTGGCTGGCCCACGCGGTAGTGGCGTCGCGGGTGTCGCGGCTGGTCACCGCGGGCATGCCCGCGTCGACGAGCGCGTTGTTTTGCATCGCGTAGCTGTCTTGCCGTTGTACCCGGTCTACCCGGTCGTAGTGCAGGCGCGTGCCCAGTCGGACGTCGTGGCGCAGGCCCAGCCAGTGGTGCTCGGTGCGCACGGTGGTCTGGATGCCCTCGGATACGAACGTGCGCGCGTTGGTGCCCAGGGTCAGGGTCTCGGCAGCGCCGGACGAGTTGGCCTCTGCGGTGAGCAGCGCGTAATACACGGCGTTGTCGGCCGCGGTCGGCGCCGCGAGCACGTCGCGCAGGTCGCGGTCACCGGCGCCAAAACCGCTGAGCTTGCGCCAGTCGCGGGAAAAGTCGTGGCGGTACGCGGTGGTGGTGAGCGACCAGGCGCCGGTGGTGAGGACGTGGCCCAGCTGCGCCTGCCAGTGGCGCCAGCTCATGCGGTCGAGTTGGGTGGCCGCGTAGCGGCGATAGGGGTTGGTTGCGAAATCCGTATCGCTCAGTCCGGTGTAGGTCTCGTCCGAGACCTCGTCGCTGTAGCCCAGCTTGAGCTCGACATCGTGTTGCACCGGCCGCGTGCGCCGGGTGTTGGCGCGCAGCTTGATCATGGCGCTGTGCTTGTCGAAACCGGTCGTGCCGGGGGTGTCCAGCTGTTTGAACCCGTCGCTGCGCAGCTTGACGCCTTCGATCAGCCAACCGACGGTGTCGTGACTCTCTCCGTAGTACGCGTGGGCTTTGCCGTACAAGTCGCTGCCGCCGGCGACGTCGACGCTCACCGTGCGTTTGCGGGGAATCGGCCGCGACAGCAGATTCAGCGCGCCACCGACGGTGTTCGGGCCGTAGCGGATCGCCGCCGGCCCCTTGAGCACCTCCAGGCCGCTCATACGCGTGACCAGCGGAAAGTAGTACGCCGCGGGAGCCGAGTAGGGCGCTGGCGCGATCAGCACGCCGTCTTCCATCAGCGCGATCTTGGCGCTGCGTTCCGAGCCCGTCCCCCGCATGCCGATGTTCGGGCGCAGCCCGTAGCCGTCTTCTTCGCGAATGTAAACACCGGGCACCGCGGCGAGCACCTTGTGAATGTCATCGCGCTCGAACCGCTCGAGCTCGGCGCCGCTGATCACATGCGCCGCACCCGGCTCGACCCGGCCGACGATCTCGATGACCTCGTCACGCACGCGCTTCCGCTTCTTCGAGGGCTCAGCCTCATCCGCCGCGGCCACCCCTGCCAACCCGACAACCCAGACAACAACCATCAGCAAGAGCCGAGTCATGGGCTCCATCATATATGATATTGAAAGTCACTTTCAATCAAGCCCCAACCACCGCAGGCGGACCGCAGGCCATGCTATCCCCCAGAACCCACCGATATTATTGGGCGTATGCGGTAAACCGCGCGGTCTATTTTCGGTGAGAATAAACCGCGCGGTTCAGGCTAGAACGCCTTTGATTCCGCGGGGTTTTGAGACGTAGCATTGCCCGGGGTTTTTACAGGTTGAAGAGTTCTACGGCGTTTTTGCGGGTGACTTTTTCGATGGTCTCGTCTTTGAGGCCCATGTCGGAGAGCTGGTCGAGGCTCTTTTTCCAGGGCAGGCCGTTGGTGCCCCACAGGACGCGGTCGCGGCCCATGCGGCTGTTCATGAAGTGGACGACTTCTTTGCTCAGGTACTTGGGCATCCAGGCGTCGATGCCGAAGTAGACGTTTTCCCACTTGTAGCACAGGCTCATGAGCTCCTCGCACCACGGCCAGCCGGTGTGGGCGCCGATCAGCTTGAGGTTGGGAAAGTCGCAGGCGACTTTGTCCAGGTAGATGGGGCGCCCCGGATCCGACGGCATGCCCTCGAGCACGTGGCCCACCTGCAGCGACACCGGCACGTTCAGCTCGGTGCACTTGGCGTACAGCGGGTACATCTTGGCGTCGTTGAGCGGAATGTCGAAGCCGTAGATGTGGACGTACACGCCCTTGAAGCCGTAGTCCTTGATCGCCATCTCGATCTCGCGCAGCGAGCCGCTGATGTCGAACGGGTTGTAGCCGGCGAGGCCGCAGAACCGCTCCGGTGAGTGCTGCAGGTACTGGTTCACCTCTTCGAGCTGGGTGTCCATGTACATCCAGTTGTTGCGGTAGGACCACATTTTGGTCTGGGTGATGAACACGCGCTCGACGTCGGCTTCGTCCATGGTCTCGACCATGTTGTCGATGGACGGGAACTGCGGCAGGCTGCCGCCCAGGGCCTTTTCCATTCGACACAGAAGCTCGCCCTCCTTGGCCTTGGCCCACTTGCCCATGAACTCGGGAGTCGCTACGTAGTACATGAAATCGATTGCGCCGGTCATTTCTTTCTCCTGTCCAAAAACGCCGCGATGCCCTCGTTGGCGTCCGCTGTTTTCATCAGCTCGTCCAGATACAGCCGCTCGATGGTTGGAAGGTCTTCTTTGAGCGCCCGGAGCAGGCTGCGCCGGGCGGCTTTTTCGGCAAACCGCAGCGACGAGGCGCTCAGTTGCGCGAGGTTCTCTTCGAAGAAGCGCTGTGCCGTGGCGGCCGGGTCGTTGCTCACGCTGCTCACCAGGCCGATGCGGTAGGCGTCCGCCGCGCTGATCGATCGGCCGGACACGCACAGGTCCAGCGCCGCGGTGCCGCCACAGCGCCACGGCAACAGGATCGACGCCATGGGCGCGAACACCGCCAGTTTGATCTCGGGTTGGCCGAAACGCGCGCTGTTGTCGGCGAAGATCCACGAGCAGTAGCTGGCCAGCTCGAGGCCGCCGCCCAGACACTGGCCGTGCACGATCGCCATGGTCGGCACACTCAGCTCGGCCAGCTGGCGAAACAGGGCGTGGAACTGGCTGAGCATGGCGGCCACGTGCTCGGCTTGATGCTCCTCCACGCTGGCGCCGAACGAAAAGTGACTGCCCGCGCCCTCGAACGCGATGGTGCGCAGGTCGCGCGAGCTGCCGTGCTCGGCGAGCGTGTCCGCGATGGCGCCGACCATGGCCTTGTCCAGAATGTTGGCCTTGGGCGTGTTGAGCGTGATGTGGAGCAGGGCGCCGTCGGCGCGCAATTCGGTTTGGATCGGGGTGTGTGCCATGGCGTCCTCAGTCGAAGTCGGGAATCAACACCGGTCGCGCGCTCAGCTTGCCGTGGTGGAGCGCGTCGATGGTGTCGTTGATCTGGCTCATGGGGCTGCGCTCGATGAACGGCTCGACGGCGACGTCGCCGGCGAGCACCAGGTCGAGCACGGCGGGATAGTGCGCGGGCAAACAACCCCAATTGCCGATGGCGCGGGCGTCGAACGCCATCAAGTTGCTCAGCCGCACGTCGATGGTGTCCATGGTGTAGCCGACAACGCCCAGCACCGCGCCGAACGTCAGCAGGTTGAACGCCAGCGTTTGCCCCGGCGCGCTGCCGGAGCACTCGAAGATCTTCCAGCAGGTCGCCGGCAGGCCGCGTTGCTTGACGTAGTCGCGCACCTGCTTGCGCACGGCCTTGGCCGCGACGTCCTTGACGCAAATGGTGTGGTGCGCGCCGTACTCGGCCGTGCGCGCCAGCCGCGCCTCGTCGATGTCCAGGGCGATGACGTGCGCGCCCAGGCTGCGCGCGATCTGTACCGCAAAGCTGCCGACCCCGCCGGCGCCCACCACGATGGCCAGCTCGCCCGGGGCGAGCTCGGCCCGCACGATGGACTGATAGGCAGTGCTCACCGCGTCGCCGAGCACGGACAGGTCCGCCAGCTGCAGGCCGCTGGCCGCCAGCTTTGCTTCGTCCACCACGCACAGTCCGGCCGCGGGCACGACCACGTGGGAGGCAAAGCCGCCGTGGACATCGCAGCCCGGGAAGATCTGTTTGCGGCAGATCATGCCGTGGCCGCTCGCGCACAGCTCGCACGCGCCGCACGGAATCACCGCCGGTACTACGACCGACTTGCCCACCAGGGCTTCGTGACCGTCGCTCGCGCGCTCGACGACCCCGGCGATCTCATGGCCCAGCGTCAGCGGCAGCTCGTGCCGCGGTTTGACGCCGTCGAACATGTAGCCCAGGTCGGTATGGCACACCCCGCAGCCGGCGACGCGCACCAGCACCTGGCCGGCGGGGACTTCGGTAACGCTGCGCTGGTTGCGAACCAGCGGCTCCCCCGGGTTGCGCAGCTCGAAACAGTTGACAGTCACAGGATCAGTCACGGGGCCTCCTGGTGTAGATGAGGACGTAGGTGTTGCACGCGGTCTCGGCGCATGCTGCACACGAGTTGTCGAACTGGTCGGGCGCGGGCGGCTCCAACAGCACCTCGAAGCCCAGTTCGACGTAGGTAGCGCGCGCTTCCTCGGCGCGGCTGGGGTCGGCCAGGTAGCGACGTTCCCAGCCGTCGGCGATCAACGCCTGATTGGCGCGCACCCGCGGTTGGTCGCGCTCCATGGGCGCACACGACAGCTGAATCGAGCGCCGCGCCGTCATCACGCGTGCACCTGTGCGCGCTCGCCCGGCCGCGTGCCCTCGGCACGCAACTTGGCCAGACGCTTGTGGCCGAGGACGGCTGCGCCTTCGGCGGAGATGAACTGCATGTTCTCACCGTCGCCGCCGGCACCGGGCACGTTGACCGGTTTGCCCAGCTTTTCCTGGACGGCGCGGGCCATGGTGGGGAAGCGGAGGATGCCGCCGATGAGGGTGTACTCGGGTTCGGCGCGCACGCGTTTGAGCAACTGCACCGCGCGGCCGACCAGCGACTGAATGGCACCTTGCATGATGTCCGCCGGTGCCGTGCCCAGCGACAGGTGGTTGATCACCTCGGACTCGGCGAACACCGCACACACCCCGGAAATCGGCACGGGTTCTTTGGACGTGCCGAGCAGCGCCGCGATCTCGGGGGTGTCGTAGCCCATGTAGCGTGCGGTCTTCTCCAAGAACGCACCCGTGCCCGCAGCGCACTTGTCGTTCAAACGGAACGAGCGTACCTTGCCGTCGGCGTCCAGGCGGCTGGCCTTCATGGTCTGGCCGCCGACGTCGAGCACCGTGCGCGTGGCCGGGAAGTAGCGCAGGGTGCCACGCGCCGCCGCGGTCAAATCGGTGACGTGGACATCGCGAAACGCGACCTGATGGCGGCCGTAGCCCGTGGCGACCACGTAGTTCACATCGGCACGGGACAGCCCGGCGATGTCGAGACACTCGGCAAACGTTTTGTCGGCCACTTCGCCCAGGCGGAAGCCGGTGGGGCGCAGGGCGTGACTCAGGCGGGTGCCGTGTTCGTCGGTGAGCACCGCTTTGGTGTAGGTGGAGCCGACGTCGATTCCGGCGACGATGGTCATGCGGACACCTCCTGACTGGGCTGGCTGGCGCGTGGTTCGCGGCCGGCGAAGATGTGGTCGCGAGCAAACAGCGCCGCGCCCAAAGCACCCATGTAGTGGCTCTCTTCGCTGATGTTGAGCTTGGTGCCCAGCTTGTCTTCGAGCGCCTTGACCATGCCCGCGTTGCGGGATACGCCGCCCGTGAACGTTACCTCGTCCTCGATGCCGACCCGGCGCAGCAAGCCGACCGAGCGCACCGCGATGGACTGGTGTACGCCCCACAGGATGTCTTCGATCTTTTTGCCCTTGCCCAGCCAGGCCAGTACTTCGGACTCGGCGAACACCGTGCACGTGGTGCTGATGCGCACGGGCTTGGTCGACCTCAGCGCCGTCGGCCCCAGGTCGGGCAGCGGGATGTCCAGCGCCATGCTGGCCGCGCCCAAGAACCGCCCGGTGCCCGCGGCGCACTTGTCGTTCATGCAGAAGTCGACGATTTCACCGGTGGGCGCCACACGGATGGCCTTGGTGTCCTGGCCGCCCATGTCCACCACCGTGCGCGTGTTCGGAAACATGTGAACCGCGCCGCGGCCATGGCAGCTGATCTCGGTGACCTGGGTGTTGCCGAAGGTCACGCGGTAGCGGCCGTAGCCGGTGCCGATGACGTACTCGACTTCCCGTTCACCCAGCCCGGCCTCGGCCAGGGCGGTTTCGTAGGCGGTCTCGGCGGCGCGCACTACGTTGGCGCCGGTATCGCCCAACGAGCGGCCCACAATCGTGCCGGCCTCGTCGATGATCACCGCCTTGGTCTGGGTGGAACCAACATCTACACCTGCTGCGTATGCCATTGTCGCTCCTTACGCCCGGCTCGCCTGCTGGCGGCGTGAGGCAAGTCCTTCGAAAAATGCGTCGACGCGGTTCTTGAGCTGCGCCTCGGACACCACCCGCCGGTCCATCATGTCCGACTCGATGAACAGGCTGGCGATGTCTCGGTTCTCGGAGAGATACCGCCGGCCGTCGGCCAGTCCGGTAGACACCGTGCGGCAGCTCTTGATCGGGTGATAGACGATGCCGTCCAGGGCGAACTCGTCGATCATCTCGGACAGCACGCGGTCGTTGTGGAACATGCTGTCCATGGCGTCACGCACGCTGAGCAGCACGCCCTCGGCCAGGCTCTCGAGCGGCCGCTCCAGGTCGTATTCGAACCCGCGGTTGGCGCCGCCCGAGGCGAACCACAGATACGTCGAGCTCACGTAGTTGCCACCCCACTCGCTGAACATCTCGGTGAAGCGGCGGAAGATCGGATAACAGGGCACGCCGACGAAGGCCAACCGGTAGGCCTCTTCGCCCAGCGTCCCGATGCCGTGCTCCACCTTGTACTCGAGCTCCTCGACCAGGTCCTCGAAGTACTCGGCGCCGGCCCTGGTGCCGCGCAGCGCGTTGGCCACGCCCAGATAGATGGTGCCGTCGGTGAGCGCATTGAACGGCGACGGTTGCGCCCGGTTGAGCTCGAGCACTCGCTTCCAGCTGCGGCTCATACGATTGGCGTAGCCCATGATCTCGCGCAGCTTGTCGATATCGAACGACTTGCCCGTTACCTCTTCGCTGGTGGCGATGAGCTCGCGCATCTGGCCCTCGACATAGCGCCGGTCGTTTTCGAACCGCCGGTCGCGGTCGCCAGCCGTGCTCACTGCGCTGCCCAGGTCGCGGCTGCCCGGCACATCGATGGTGACGATGGGGCAGCCGTGCATGCGCTCCCAGATTTCTGCCCACTTGATGTACGTGTTGCACGCGTTGGTGAGCACCGCCACGGCTGGCTCGGGGATGCGGCCCATGGGGTGGGCGCCCTTGCGCAGCTGCACCGCCACGTCGGCTTTGACGTAGCCACAGATGTCTGGCGAGTAGCCCTGATCCTCGGCCTGATCGAGATACTCGTGGGCGACCCGGCGCACTGCCGTTTGCAGCGAGTTGATCTCGGGAAACACCACCGGCAGATCGAACGTCTTGAGGATCTCGTTGAAGCTGCCCATGACGAACACGTAGGCGGCGCGGCCGCCGTGCTCGGCGGCGTCGGTGAGCTCGGCGTACCAGTCGCGAAACAGTTGGGCGCCGTCGCGGTTGGCCCGACCGACAATGTCTTTTTGGCTTGGTTCAGTCATTGCGTCCGCCTATGCAAACAGAAGGTTTTCCATGAAGGTTTCGAGCTGCAGCTCCAGCTGGGCGAAGCTGGTCATGTTCTCCTCGAACTCGGTGACGAAATAGGGCAGCCCGTGGGTGTCCAGGGTGTTGCTGTACGCCACTTGTTCCTCGAGGCCGGGCTCGCACATCTTGGCCGCGGCCAAAATCACCGCTTCGGCATCGGCTTCCCGGGCCCGCTTCATCAACATCGACTCTTTGGGCTTGCGCAGGTCGTGTTGCACCGGGCTGTACGACGAGCTGTCGATGTAGGCGGTGGCCAGATTCTCCAGCGGATCGCCGTCGGTCGCCACGTCAGAGGTGATCCAGCGCAGGCCGATGAGCAAGTCGTCGTCCACCAGGTAGCACGAGCGGCCGATCATGCGGATCAGGTCCAGGGGCGGCTGCTCGCAAAAGCCGCCCTCGAGCACCACGCGGATGCGGTCCTGGGCTTTTGCATCGCGGGCGCGGAGCTTGGGCAAGACCTCGCGCAGAAGCTCGTTGTGCTCGTCACGGCTGATCAACCCGCCGATGCTCACCAGGCAATAGGCGTCCTCGGCGGCGATCAACCACGGTGACTGCCGCTTGATGGCGTACAGCTCGCGCAGCAGCTTGCGGTTTTCGTTGAACACTGCAATGGAGGCGCGCAGCGCTTCGTCGGTGACCTCGACGCCGGCGACCTGCGCGATGTCTTCGCGCACGCGCTGGTACTCGTCGCGCAGATACGGCACCGTGTGGCGCGAGTTTGCGTTCTGTGGCAGGTAGAGGATCTGGCACGGGTAGTCGAAGTTGCGGCCGAAGATGGCGGCCAGGTTGCGCGCCGCGTCGCAGATCGGATGGCTGACGAACATGTCCAGCTGGACGTCGCCGTTGAGCGCCAGCTCCAATGACGTCTTGAGAATCGAGCACAGATACGAACCGAAGCGCGAGTCGGCCTGGGTGGGCTCGATGGGCGCTCCGCGCATCTTGACCGGCAACATGTTCGCGGCGTGGGCCAGCTCCTCGGGGAAGTAGACCTGGAAGTGACCGAGGATCTTGCCACCGCCTTCGCGCCAGCGCTTCAGCGTGGGCATGGTCGGGTCCTCGACCAGGTCGCGACACATGGCCAGGATCTCGTCGAGGGGTTGCTGTTTCCAGTGGGGCTCGAGCAAGTTCACGCGCGCTCTCCTTGTCGCTGGCAGCCGCGCAGAAACAAGCTGATGACGTAATTGAGCTTGTCCGCGTCGGAGCCGAACCGGTTGTCCGCGTACGAGGTGAGCATCACCTCGAACAAAGCGATGTATTGCCAGGCCAGCAGCCGCGGGTCGGCGGGGATGAGCTCGCCGTCGGCGATGCCTTTGCGAATGATGGCCTCGACGTGGTTGGGCAGGGCGGCCTGGTACGCGTCCACCAACGCGGCCCGGGTGGCGGTGTCGAAGGTGTTGGCGTCGCGCCGCACCAGACGGATGATCTGTTGCTCGGTCCGGGACAGGGCGAGGAACGCACCGGTCAGGGCGCGCAGCCGGCCCGCGCACGAGTCGCTGGCGGCCACCGCCTGGTCGAACAGGTCACTCTTGTACGCCAGGTCGTCGACGAGCATGGCGACGTAGACGTCTTGTTTGCTCGAAAAGTGGTGGTAGACGGCGCCCTTGGTCACATTGGCGGCCTCGGCGATTTGATCCACGGTGACGTCGGCGTAGTTGCGGGCAACGAACAGCTCAGCGGCAGCGGCCAGGATGTTGCCAACCGTCGGTTTCGGTCGCGGGGCCCGCGTCTTGACCATACCCATGAGTATGTTTTGCCATGACGAATCCTCACTCCGCAACGTAAATATTTAATTTAAAACGCGAAAAATATTCGTCCCTGTGCCTAGATGTCGTACTCATGCGTACGGCCACGCTGTAACGATCTCGTCTTACGAATGTGGCGAATTGCCACTTGTTCGTCACAGTGACGACACAAACGCTCCCTAGTGTGACGGCCGAGCGATGAAAGTGAAGCAACGTTGTCACATAAGAACCCGGCTCGTCCTGGCGGTTGCGGCAGGTTGGGGCGTCACCATGATGGTAGCCGCGCAGGCTCGTGCGGACGATCACAAGATTCCCGGTGACCCCACGCTGATCCCGCCTGGCGAGAAAGAAAAGGTCAGCACGCGCGCCGTGGCCGAGACGACAGCGCACTGGAAACCGGGCACCGGCTTGACGATCAAAAGCTCGGACGGTGATTTCGGCCTGGCCACGCGGCTGCGTCTGCAGACCCTCGCGACGTTCGAAGACGAGCCCGGCTCGCGCGCCCAGACCGACCTGCTCTTGCGCCGCGCACGCCTACAGTTCAAAGGAAACACGTTCGGTAAGCACAACAAGTTCAAATCCGAGCTCGCGTTTTCACCGCGCGACTTGCGCTTCAAGTCCATCGACGGCAACACCGTGCCGCGCGAAACGCCGCTGTTGACCTGGTATGTCGAGCTCGACTACCTGCGCGATCTCACCCTGCGGGTTGGCCAATACAAGCTGCCGTTCTCGCGCCAGCGGGTCATCTCATCGGGCAACCAGCAAATGGTCGATCGCTCGATTGCCAACGGCGAGTTCAACATAGACCGCGATGTCGGTTTCGACATTCGCTCCAAAGACCTGTTCGGCCTGGGCAAGTTTCGTTACTACCTGGGCATCTACAACGGCGAGGGGCGCAGTCCGTTTTCCAACGGCAACACCAACTTTTTGTACCTGGCGCGCGTCGAGTTCTTGCCGCTCGGTCTGTTCAAAGACTACAGCGAGGGCGATCTGCAGCGTCTGGCTCGCCCGGGCGTGTCGATCGGTCTGGGCTACATCTACGGCCACGAGGCGGCGGGTACCAGGATCAACCGACACGGCGGCTTCGCCGACGGCGGCACAGCAAACTTCCACGACGTCGTGGCCGACGTGACCTTCAAGTATCAGGGGCTGTCGCTATCGTCGGAAGTGTTCTACCGCACCGGCACCCGAAACCCCGGCGGCGCGGTCGATGACATGGGCAATTTGATTCCAACCGAACCGGTTCGCAAGGGCATCGGCTGGTTTGCCCAGGCTGGGTACCTGCTGCCGAGGATGCCCATCGAGATCGCCGGCCGCTTTGGCCAGATCCTCGGTCGCGGCACCACCGCGCTCAGTGACGAGAACGAGGCCGGTGTGGCGGCCAGCTACTACTTCGCCCACCATCCGCTCAAGCTGCAAGCGGACGCGTTCCAGTTGTGGGCCGGTGACTTTGGTGACGGCGCGACCCGCGTACGGGTCCAGGCGCAAGTGAGTTTCTGAACCGGAATAAGAGCCCGCCACGCTGCGAATTTCAGGCAAGAACGAGCGTATTGCAATGATGTCATCAAGAATGCGTCCGCGGAAACGCGGGCGCTAACTAACCTCGAGCTCTCGCTGGGTGTTGCGGTTGAGCTGGTCACGCAGCTCTGCCCGCACGTACAGGCCACTGGTGATCAGCGCTACGAGGATCACCGCCACGGACGTCGCGAACCGCTGACCGCGCACGCGGCGCAGTGTGCCAGGCGCTGGGGGCCTAACACCCCGTAACCGGTTAATTTCCTGCTGTCAGCCACGGCCCGGGTTGTGGTATGCGTAGCGACCGTGTCAGACAAGCTGCCACCACCGGAAATCGACGATAGCGGGTTCTTCGGCCATCCGAAGGGCCTGCGGGTCTTGTTCTTCGCCGAGATGTGGGAACGGTTTTCGTTCTACGGCATGCGCGCGTTGTTGGTGCTGTACATGGTCACCGACGACCGGTTTCGCGTGGTTGCCGAGAACGCGACGGGCCTCAGCTACACATACTCGAGCAGCCACGCCTATGCGATCTATGGTGCTTACGGCGCGTTGGTCTACGCCTTCCCGGTGCTGGGCGGCTGGATTGCGAATCGCTGGATCGGCTACCGCAACTCGATTCTGCTCGGCGGAAGCCTCATGGCTCTGGGCCACTTCGCCATGGCCTTCCAGCCGACGTATATGTTCTTTCTGGCGATGTCGCTTTTGTGCGTCGGCAACGGCTTTTTCAAGCCGAACATCTCGAGCACCGTAGGCCGCCTCTACCGCCCCAACGACAGCCGCCGCGACCGCGGCTTCACCATCTTTTACATGGGCATCAACATGGGCGCGATGCTGGCGCCCCTGGTCTGCGGCTTTCTGGGCGAGGACGTGGGCTGGCACTACGGCTTTGCCACGGCCGGCGTCGGCATGGTGTTTGGCCTGATCTGGTTCGTCCGCGGCCAGCGCCACATTGGCAAGCACGGCGATCCGCCCGATCCGGACAAGATGCGCAGGCCGCTGTTTTTGGGGCTCAACACCCTGCACCTGGTGTGGCTGGGCGCGCTGGTGTTCGTGCCGGCGGTGGCGTTTGCGTTGTACGAGCCGACGATCGCCGACTGGACCATCTACATCGTCAGTGCCCTGGTGGTGCTCGCGTTGGTCGTGTTCGCTCTCACGCAAGACCGCGTGGGCATGATGCGGCTGTTCGCGCTGATGATCTTGATGGTGTTCCAGATGCTGTTTTTCGCCGGCTTCGAGCAGGCGGGCAGCTCGTTCAATGTACTCACCAACGACTACGTCAACCGCAGCCTGTTTGGCTGGGACATTCCGGCGTCGGTGTTTCAGATGGTCAACCCGTTCTTCATCCTGGCCATCGCGCCGATGTTGAACGTCGTCTGGCGACGCCTGGATGAAAAGCAGAGGAACCCGTCGATTCCGATCAAGTTCGCCCTGGGGCTCGGCCTGTTGGGCGCCGGCTTCTACGTGCTCACGTTTGGCATCAACGGTGCCAGCGTCAACTCCGTCGGGTCACTCAAGGTTGCCTTGGGCTGGATGTTGCTGTGCTACTTCTTGCACACGGTCGGCGAGCTTTGCCTGTCGCCCATCGGCCTGTCGGCGGTCACCAAGCTCGCGCCGGAAAAATGGGTCGGCTTCTGCATGGGTGCGTGGTTCTTGACCATCGCCAATGCGCATCTGCTCGCCGCGGCGATCGCCAAGCTCACTACCGGTGGTGGTGACTGGTGTGTTGGTGCGGACCCGGCGACGGCAGCCGCGGCGGTCGAAAAGTGCCCGCCTGCTACCGGCACCGAGGCCCTCGCTCAGTACTCCTCGGTGTTCAAGGATGTTGCGCTGGTGCTCGTGGTCGGCGCGCTCATCATCGCCGCGCTGTCGCCGTGGGTAAAAAAGCTGATGAAGGGCGTGAACTAGTACCTCATGCCGGACGTTCGATCCGGGTTGTTCACCCGGCCGGTCTCAGGTGAGGGCCGGGCAAGAACCCCGGGCACGGCGAACTGCGCATTCGGAGGGTAACGATTGTTGTCTTCAGTGCTCCGATCCCGGAACGGAGTTCCGGTTCGAAGCACTAGCCAGCCGCTACGGCGTTCCCGGGTCGGTCAGGTTCGCAATCGGCAGATCGCACTGCAACGGCTGGGGCAGGGTATCGAGCCCTGCGCATGCGGCCGGCGCCGTATCGTCCAGAAGCACGCTCGCCAGGTACTGGCGGAACCACGCGGCCTGATTGCCGACGATGGTCGAGTGGTCGCTGTTGGGCGCGACGCAGTAGCTCACGTTCGTGGTCTGGGCGTCGATGCGATCGATGCCGCA
>Ga0114931_10005794_pt1 | contig 15281 bp, 15 predicted proteins | sample 2SBtaG_FD_89579 | JGI IMG/M metagenome (GOLD analysis project Ga0114931, IMG submission 89579) | Deep subsurface microbial communities from Kolumbo volcano to uncover new lineages of life (NeLLi) - 2SBTROV14_V59a metaG | ecosystem: Environmental > Aquatic > Marine > Volcanic | place: Kolumbo...
CTGTTCGGCGGCATGCTGACGCTGACCCGGCTGACCCGGTCGCATGAACTCGTGGTGGCCCGGGCGGCCGGAATCTCGGTCTGGCAGTTTCTGTTGCCGGGTCTGGCCCTGGCCCTGGTGTTGGGGGGCCTGGTCGTCACCGTCGTCAACCCGTTGTCGGCGGCGGCGACTTGGCGCTACGAGCAGATCGAGGCCAAATATCTGCGCGGCCGCTCCAGCCTGCTGGCGGTGCCGGCGTCGGGCTTGTGGCTGCGCGAGGGCGACGAAAAAGGGCAAACGGTGCTCCACGCCGAGCGCATCAAACCCGGCGAGATGACCCTGCAAGACGTAATCATCTTTCTTTACGAGGGCGCCGACCGTTTCCGGGAACGGATCGACGCCCGCGCCGCCCGGCTGGTCGACGGCTATTGGGAACTCGACGACGCCCTGATCAGCGTGCCAGACGAACGCAGCGTGTTCAAACCCACCTACCGGATGAAGACCCAACTCACCCTGGGCCGCATCCAGGAGAGCTTCGCCTCGCCCGAAACGATATCGTTCTGGAACCTGCCGCGCTTCATAAAGTCATTGCAGGCGGCCGGGTTCTCGCCGCTCCGTCACCGCCTCTATTGGCACTCGATCCTGGCCGGGCCGCTGCTCTTGTGCGCGATGGTCTTGATCGCGGCCACCTTCTCGCTCAGGCTGACACGACGCGGCGGCACCGGAATCCTGGTCTTGATCGGCTTGGTGACCGGCTTCGTGCTTTATTTCATGACCGATGTCCTGCTGGCGCTCGGCCTGTCGGCCAGCATTCCCGTGGCGCTCGCGGCCTGGGCGCCGGCCGGGGTCTTCACCTTGCTCGGGCTCGCTCTTCTGTTCCATCTCGAGGATGGCTAGGCGCATGGGGCGAGCGGCGATGGCCTGCCTGGTCTTGGTGCTGATAGCGACGTCCGTCGCCCGGGCGCAGACCGACGGCGGAAAACCGCTGGTGATGCGCGCCGACGATGTCACCTACGATCAGCAAAAAAAACGCGTGATCGCGATCGGCAACGTCGAAATGTCCGAAGGCGAACGGATCCTGTTCGCCGACCGGATCGTTTACGATCAAAACACCGATACCGTCACAGCCAAGGGCAATGTCTCGCTCCTGGAACCCACCGGCGAAGTCCTGTTCGCCAGTGAAATGGAACTCAGGGACAAGTTTCGCGAGGGCTTCATTCGCGACATTCGCATCCGCTTCGGCGGCGAAACCCGCCTCGCCGCCAACGGTGCCGTGCGCTCGGGCGGCAACCGCACCGAGATGAGCAAGGCGGTGTTCTCGGCCTGCAAGGTGGGCTCGGGCGAGCATGCCTGGCCGCCCTTGTGGCAGATCAAGGCGTTCGATGTCGTCCACGACCAGCGCCGCAAGCAGATCGAATACCGCGACGCCTTCATGGAGGTGATGGGCATCCCGATCGCCTATACCCCCTATTTCTCCCACCCCGACCCGACCGTGAAGCGCAAGAGCGGCTTTCTGGCCCCGAGCTACGGCTCCTCGAGCAACATCGGCTTCAATGTCACGGTGCCCTATTACCTCAATCTCGCGCCCGATCGCGACATCACCTTCGCGCCCATCTTCACCGCCGACGAGGGCGTGGTCATGGCCGGCGAGTATCGGCAGCGAACGGAAAAGGGCCAGTTCGGCTTTTCAGGCAGCATCACCCGACCCGAGGCGCGCGACGACAACGGCAATCCGATCGACGGCCGCCAGACCCGGGGCCATATCTTCGGCAGCGGCCGCTTCACCATCGACGATACATGGCAGTGGGGCTTCGATCTGGCGCGATCGACCGACGGCACCTATCTCAGGCGCTACGATTTTAGCTCCCTCGATACCCTCACCTCGCGCTTGTTCACCGAGGGCTTCGATGACCGCGACTATCTGGCGGTCAACGCTTACACCTTCCAGGGCTTGGCCGCCGACGACAGCCAGGGCGAGACCCCCATCATCTTGCCGGCGGTCGATTACAGCCTGGTCGGCGAACCCGACCGCCTGGGCGGACATATGACCGTCGACGCCAACTTCCTATCGCTGTCCCGCACCGAGGGAACCGACAGCCGCCGGCTGTCGCTGACCGGCGCCTGGCAGCTTCCCTACCTGGGACCGGCCGGGGATATCTACACCCTCACCGCCAGCCTGCGCGGCGACGGCTATCTGGTCAACGGCGTCACCGATCCGGCGCGCCCCACCGCGCCCCGGGAAAATGGCCTGACCGGTCGCGTGATCCCGCAGATCGCGCTCGATTGGCGGTATCCGTGGATGCGCGGCGGCGAGGGCCTGCGCCAGATCATCGAGCCGGTGGTCTCGCTCGCCTTCAGCCCCAACGACGGCAGGGTCAAGGATATTCCCAACGAGGACAGCCAGGACTTCGAATTCAACGACACCAATCTCTTCAGCCCCAACCGCTTCCCCGGGCTCGACCGGGTCGAGGGCGGGCTCAGGGTCAACTACGGCCTCCGCCTCGGCGTTTACGGCGCCGACGGCGGCCGCGTGACCGGCTTCATCGGTCAAAGCTATCGTAAGCGCGCCGACAACACCTTCGCCGCCAACAGCGGTCTCGACGGCAATCTTTCCGACGTGGTCGGCCGCCTTTCGGTATCGCCGGCGAGCTGGCTCGACCTCAGCTATCGCTTCCGGGTCGACCGCGAGAACTTCACGATCCGCCGCAACGAGGTCAACGCATCGGGGGGGCCGAGCTGGCTCAGGTTTTTCGTCAGCTATCTATCGCTCGACGATCCACCGGCCGACCTCGCCGACGTCGGCCGCCGCGAGGAAATCAGCCTTCTGCTAGCCTCGAACTTCACCCGCAACTGGTCGGCGAGCGCCTTCACCCGCCAGGACTTGACCGGCGACGGGGCCATCAACGCTGGCTTCAGCACCACGTTCCAGAATGAATGCGTATTGTTCCAGACCGTCGTCGACCGTCGCTTCACGGTCGATCGCGACGTCGCGGACGATCTGGTGATCAAGTTCGTCCTGCAACTCAAGCATCTCGGCTGATGGCCCCGATCCGGCGGTTGCGGGCGATGAAATCTGCTATAACGGTGCCGGTTGGGTGAATGTCGGCGGGCTTTGACGAGCGAGCGTCCGAGGTGGGGACCGGAAAACGAATGAGACCGGGATTTCGGGTCGGGCGCGCACTGGCGTTGGCGATGGTCGCGCTTTTGGCGGTTACGACGGCCACGCCGGCCTGGACACAAGATGTCCAGCGGATCGCCGCGGTGGTCAACGACGAGGCGATCTCGGTCCTCGATCTGGTCCAGCGCATGAAGTTCGTGATTTTCCTGTCCGGGCTTCAGAACACCCAGGAAACGCGGCGGCGGATCGCGCGCCAGGTCTTGCGCGCCTTGATCGATGAGCGCCTGCGACTGCAAGAGGCGAAGGGCCTGAAGATCTCCGTGAGCAAGCGAGAACTGGAGGCCGGGGTGGCCGATATCGAACGCCGCAACCGGATCGGCGGCGGCGATCTAGAGAGCTATCTGCGCGCGCGGGGCGTCGATATCGCGACCGTCATCGATCAGATCCGGGCACAGATCGCCTGGGCCAAGGTGCTACGGCGCAAGATGGGCGCCAGCCTCAACATTTCCGACGACGAGATCGACGCCGAGATCGACCGCCTCGAAGCCAGCAAGGGCAAGATCGAATACCAGGTGTCGGAGATATTTCTCTCCGTCGATCGGGCCGAGGACGAAGAGAGGGTCCGCCGCAATGCCGAGCAACTCGTGGCCCAGATCAGGGGCGGGGCCGATTTCGCGGCGCTCGCGCGACAATTTTCGGCCGGCGCGACCGGAGGCAGCGGCGGCGATGTCGGCTGGGTGGTCAGCGAGCGCCTGCCCCCCGATGTCGCCGGCATCGTCACCCGGATGGAGCCGGGTTCGGTCACCGATCCGATCCGCGTCAACGGCGGCTACCTGATCGCCATGCTGCGCGATCGCCGCAAGCGTCTGGGCAACGACCCGGGCGAGGCCACGGTGACGCTCAAACAGATCATGCTGCCGCTTAAGCCCGACGCGACCAAGGCGGAAGTCGACGCCGCCCTCGCCCGTGGCGCCGAGATCGCGGCCACGATCGATAGCTGCGCGGCGATGGACGCGGCGGCGGCGAAGTTCGCGCCCGAGACCTCGGGCAATCTCGGCACGCTCCGCGTCAAGGACCTGCCGACGGCGCTGCAATCGGTGGTGGCGACGCTCCCTGTCGGCCAGGTCGGAAAACCGATCGCCACCAACCAGGGGGTGCGTCTGCTGATGGTCTGCGATCGCGTCGAGCCGACCAAGAAAAAGCCCGACCGGGCGGCGATCGCCGAAACCCTGCTGGCGCGCCGGGCCGAACATTTGTCGCGGCGCTATATGCGCGATCTGCGCCGCGACGCTTTTATCGACATCCGCCTGTGACTGTCCGCGCCCTCGCCGTGACCATGGGCGAGCCTGCCGGGATCGGCGGCGACATCACGCTCAAGGCCTGGCGGCGCCGGGCCGAGGGCCTCGACCCGTTCTTCGTCATCGACGACCCCGAGCGTCTGGCGGCGCTGGCGCGGCGGATCGGCGTCGCGGTGCCGGTGGCGGCCATCGCCGACCCCGCCGAGGCGCCGGCCGCCTTCGCCGAGGCGCTGCCGGTGCTGCCCGAGCCGCTGGCCGCGCCGGTCGAGCCCGGCCGGCTCGACCCGGCCAACGCGCCGGCGGTAATCAAGGCCATCGACCGCGCCGTGGCGCTGGTCGGCAACGGCCAAGCGGCGGCGATGGTGACCAACCCGATCCACAAGAAATGCCTGCTCGACGTCGGCTTTCGCCATCGCGGCCATACCGATTATCTGGCCGAGCGGGCGCGCGCGCCGCGACCGCCTGTGATGATGCTGAGCTGCCCCGATCTGCGCGTCGTGCCGGTGACGGTCCACCTCGCTCTCGCCGAGGCGGTCGCCGCCCTCGACACCGATCATATCGTCTATTGCGCCGAAGTCACGGCGACCGCTCTGACCCGCGACTTCGGCATCGCCGAGCCGCGCATGGCGGTGGCCGCGCTCAACCCTCATGGCGGCGAGAACGGCGTCATGGGCCGCGAGGAGATCGAGATCATCGCCCCGGCGGTGCGCTATCTCAAATCGCGCGGCATCGGCGCCACCGGTCCACTGCCCGCCGATACCCTGTTCCACGAGCGGGCGCGGAAGCTCTACGACGTCACCCTTTGCATGTATCACGATCAGGCCTTGATCCCGATCAAGACCATCGACTTCGATCGCGGGGTCAACGTCACCCTGGGCCTGCCCTTCGTGCGGACCTCGCCCGATCACGGCACCGCGCTCGAGATCGCCGGCACCGGCGCCGCCCGCGAGGACAGCATGATGGCGGCGCTGCGCCTCGCCGGCGACATGGCCCGCCGGCGCGGGCTCAATGGCTGAGACGGCGTCGCCGCCCGATCTGCCGCCGTTGCGCGAGGTCATCGCCACTCACCGTCTCGGCGCCCGCAAGGCGCTGGGTCAGAACTTCCTGCTCGACCGCAATCTGATCGACCGCATCGCCCGCGCCGCCGGACCGCTCGCCGGCCATTGGGTGATCGAGGTCGGCCCCGGACCGGGCGGCCTGACCCGGGCGCTGCTCGCCGCCGGCGCCGAGCGGTTGATCGCCATCGAGCGCGACCGGCGCTGCGTCGCGGCGCTGGCCGGGCTTCTCGCCGCCTATCCCGATCGCCTGCGCCTGATCGCGGCCGACGCGCTCGCCGTCGACGTCGCGACGCTGGGTTCGCCGCCGCGCAAGCTGGTCGCCAACCTGCCCTACAACGTCGCCACGCCGCTTCTGTTGCGCTGGCTGACCGAGGCCGAGGCTTTCGTCTCGCTGACCCTGATGTTCCAGAAAGAGGTCGCCCAGCGTCTGGTCGCGATGCCCGGCGATCCCGCCTACGGCCGCCTGTCGATCATCGTTCAATGGCGGGCCAAGGCGCGGCGCCTGTTCGACGTGCCGGCGCGCGCCTTCGTCCCGGCGCCCAAGGTGACCTCGACCCTGGTCCAGATCGACCCCCGGGCCGAGCCCCTGGCCCCGGCGCCGAGGGCGGCATTGGAACGCGTCACCCGGGCCGCCTTCGGTCAGCGCCGCAAGATGCTGCGATCGAGCCTCAAGACCCTGGGGCTCGACCCCGGGCCGCTGCTGGACGCGGCCGGGATCGCCCCCACGGCGCGCGCCGAAACGGTCGATATAGCCGGCTTCTGCGCCCTCGCCCGGGCCTACGCCGCCGCCAAATAAGGCTTGCCATTCGCCGCGCCCTCGCGCTAGACAGCAAGACGAAGCGAGGATCGACGCGATGGCCGCTCCGATGGAACTCCGACGACGACGATTGCCGCCCGCGCTTATGCGCGGCCCGGTCGCCGTCTGATCAGCCACCCGCTTCGCACCCTTCACGATCCAGGCAAGCCGGCGGCGGCGACCGGTCCTACTCTCGGACCCACGCCCAAACCACCGGTATCGCCCCATGATCGAGATCACCCCGCAGCGGCCGTCCGACGGCCCCCTCGTCGAACAACTCCTCGACCGCGCCTTCGGCCCCGAGCGCCACGCCCGCCCGTCCTATCGCCTGCGCGACGGCCTGGCCCCGATCGCCGCGCTCTGTCTCGCCGCGCGCCTCGGCCCGCGCCTGATCGGCAGCCTGCGGTTCTGGTCGGTGCGGCTCGACGACCGCGCGGCGCTGCTGCTCGGCCCGCTCGCCGTCGCCGGCGACACGCGCGGCCAAGGCGTCGCCAAGGCGCTGATCGGCCAGGGGCTCGACCGCGCCCGCCGGCTCGGCCACGGCCCGGTCATCGCGGTCGGCGAGGCGCGCCTGTTCGGCCGCTTCGGCTTCGTCCCGGCGCCGGACCTGGTGATGCCGGCGCCGGTTCCCGGCCACCGCCTGCTGGGTCGCGATCTGGGTTCGGACGCGCCGCTCGCGGGCGTCGTCCGGCGCGCCGACGCGGTTCCCGTCAGCGCCCTTCGCAGAGCGATTTGACGAAGGCGCCGAGGCCGATGCGGCGGGTGCGGCGCAGGCGCTCGGCGCGGAGGATGGCGCGCAGATTGGCGACGCCACGATCGAGATCGTCGTTGACGATCACGTAGTCGTATTCGGCCCAGTGGCTCATTTCGTCGGCGGCCCGGGCCATGCGCCGGGCGACCACCTCCTCGGGGTCCTGGGCGCGGCGGCGGAGACGGCGTTCGAGCTCGACCGTCGAGGGCGGCAGGATGAAAACGCTGACGAGATCGGCGCGAGCGCGCTCGGCGAGCTGCTGGGCGCCCTGCCAATCGACGTCGAACAGGACGTCGCGGCCCTCGGCGAGGCGCGCCTCGACCGGCGCGCGCGGCGTGCCGTAGAGATTGCCGAACACGGTCGCGTGTTCGAGAAAGGCGCCCTCGGCGATCATGCGCTCGAAGGCCGGGCGGTCGACGAACAGATAATCGACCCCGTCGCGCTCGCCCGGTCGTCGCGGCCGGGTGGTCGCCGAGACCGAGAGGGTCAGGTCGTAATCCCCGGCCAGCAAGGCGCGGGCGATGGTCGTCTTGCCGGCGCCCGAAGGCGACGAGAGGACCAGCATCAGGCCACGGCGGTCGATCGCGGGGGTCGTCACCACGGTCCCTATTCGACGTTCTGGACCTGCTCGCGGAACTGATCGATCACCGCCTTGAGTTCGAGACCAATGCGGGTCAGCTCCAGATCGTTCGCCTTGCCGCACAGGGTGTTGGCCTCGCGGTTGAATTCCTGGGCCAGGAAGTCGAGACGACGGCCGACGGCGCCACCGGCGGCGAGCAGCTCGCGGGCGGCGGCGACATGGGCGATCAGGCGGTCGATTTCCTCGCGCACGTCGCCCTTGACCACCAGGATCGCCATTTCCTGGGCGACGCGCTCCTCGTCCAGCGCCGGCACCGCCGCGCGCAGTTCGGCCAACTTGTCCTCCAAGCGGGCGCGGGCGGCATCGGGCCGGGCGCCGGCCGAGGCGGCGGCGGTCTCGACCAGCGCCGCGACGCGGTCGATCTCATCGCCGAGGACGACATCGAGGCGCGCCCCTTCCTCGGCCCGCGCTTGCGCCAGGGCATCGAGGCACTGCTCCAGGGTGACGGCCATCGCCGCCTCGCGCCGGCCGCGCAAATCGGCGTCCTCGACCGCTTCGGTGATCTCGACCACGCCGCGCACGGTGAGCAGGGTCTCGATCCGGGGCGCCGCCACCCCGCGCGCCCGGGCGAGGGCGACCAGGCGATCGAGCGCCGCGCGGTTGACCGCCAGCCGGGTGGCCCCGCCGGCGCTGTCGATTTGCAGGTTGAGGGCCAGGTTGCCGCGCTTGAAGCGCTTGGCCGCCGCCGCCCGGGCCACGGTTTCCAGCGCCACCATCCCGGCCGGCAGGCGGCAGCGCAGATCGAGCCCGCGGGCGTTGACGCTTTTCGCCTCCCAGGTCCAGCCGACGCTGTCGTCGTGGCCGCTGGCGCGGGCGAAGCCGGTCATGCTGGCTACGGTCACGGGAATGCCTCGATTTCCAAGGGCGGGGGTGGGAACGCGCGAAACCCTATATACTGAGCGCCCTTATATACCGCGCCCCCTGGCCCAACAACCCCGCGAGCCGATGACCGACCCGCGATCGATCCTGATTACCGGCGCTTCCAGCGGTCTCGGCGCGGCCTTGGCGCGGGCCTATGCCGCGCCCGACGTGGCCCTGGCCCTGGGCGGCCGCGACTCGGCCCGCCTCGAGGCCGTCGCCGCGGCGTGCCGCGCCGCCGGCGCCGAGGCCCGCCCGGCGACCGCCGACGTTACCGACGCCGCCGCCATGGACGCCTGGATCGCGACCGTCGACGCGCGCGCGCCGCTCGATCTGGTGATCGCCAACGCCGGGGTTTCGGGCGGCAGCGGCGGCGGCGACGAGGACGCCGAGGCGACCCGCCGCATCTTCGCCGTCAACCTCGACGGGGTGGTCAATACCGTGTCGCCGGCGATCCCCGGCATGCGGGCGCGCGGGCGCGGGCGGATCGCCATCGTCGCCTCGATCGCCGGCTATCGCGGCCTGCCCGGCGCGCCCGCCTACTCGTCTAGCAAGGCGGCGGTCTTGGCCTGGGGCGACGGGCTGCGCGGCGCCTTGCATGGCGATGGCATCGCCGTAACCGTGGTCTGCCCCGGTTTTATTCGCACGCCGATGACCGATGCCAACCCGTTTCCCATGCCCCTGATCATGGATGCCGACCGCGCCGCCCGGCTGATCCGCCGCCGGCTCGCCCGGGCGCCGGCGCGGATCGCCTTCCCCTGGCCGTTGCACGCCCTGGCCTGGCTGACGGCGGCGCTACCCCCCGGCCTGATCGACCCGCTGTTCCGCCGCCTGCCCAAGAAACCGTAACGCGCCATTTTCGCAAGGGGCCGCGAGCGAGGCGACCGGGTTCGTATCAATCCCCGAACGGAGCGCCGAGAATCACCTCGGCCTCGTGGCGGACCGGGAAGTTGACCGAGCAGGCGATGAAGCAGGTGTCGTGCGCGGTGGCGTGCAGGCGCCGGGCACGCTCGACATTGGCGCCCTCGGCCAAGGTCACGCGGGGGCGCAGCACGACCTCGGTGAAGCGCATGCGGCCGTCCTTCATCGCCATCGTCCCGCTGGCCGCGTCCTCGTAGGCGACGACCGCGATCCGCGCCCGCGCGCAGCAGGCGAGATAGGTCAGCATGTGGCAGGCCGAAAGCGCCGCCACCAGCATGTCCTCGGGGTTATGGCGGTCGGGATCGCCGCGAAAGACGGCGTCGGCCGAGCAGTCGAGTGGTGTCTTGCCGGCGATTTCCACCGAATAGTCGCGCGAATAGCCGTCGTAGGTGAGCGTCGGCCCCAGGGCGGCGCCGGTCCAGACCGTGCGCGCGGCGTAGTGATGGACCTCGCTCATGGCCTATCCCTCCGGGCTCTCGCTCGGGCAGCCGGGGGCGCGGCGGCCGGCGATATAGTCGTCGATCAGGGCGATCATGCGCTCGCGCCCGAAGCTCGGGCAGTGGCCGCCATGGATGACCCGCGCCGGCAACCCGCGCAGACGCTCCATGGTGGCGATGTAGTCGGGAACGTCGGAGTGATAGCAATTGTCGAGCAAGTCGCCGTCATAGACCGCGTCGCCCGAGAAGAAGACGCCGCTGGCCGCTTCCCAGAGGCCGATGCTGCCCGGCGAATGGCCGGGGAGATGGAACACCTCGAAGGCCCGGTCGCCGAGATCGACAACGTCGCCTTCCTCGACCAGGCGGGTCGCCGGCGCCGGCGGGACGGCGTAGCTGGCGACGTCGTAGCCGGGGCGCGGCAAGGCGGTGATCGCGTCCCCATCGACGTATTTGGCGGCCACCGTGTTCTCGCCGGTGGGATGGGCGAGGATCTCGGCCTCGGCCGGATGGGCCAGGCGCTCGGTGAATTCGTGATGCGAACCGATATGATCGAAATGGGTATGGGTGGCCAGCGCCAGGACCGGCTTGTCGAGCAGCGCCGCGATGGCTCGTTTGAGCGAGCACATGCCCATGCCTGTATCGATCAAGAGGTCGAGGTCGCGCCCGCGCACATGCCAGATGTTGCAGCGCATGAACTCGGTGACATGGGGTTCCCAGATGAAGGTCACCCCATCGCCCACGGTCCGATACTCGAACCAGCGCTCGGCGACGGCGAGCGCCATCACCCGGCCTCGTCGACCCGGTGATTGGCCATCAATTCCAGCGCCCGCACCATGCCCGAGTGATCCCAGCCGGCGCCGCCGTTGGCCGCGCAGGCGTTGAAGAGCTCTTGCGCGGTGGCCGTGTTGGGCAGGCTCATGCCCATCGACCGGGCGCCGGCCAGGGCCAGGTTGAGGTCCTTCTGGTGCAGCTCGATGCGGAAGCCGGGATCGAAGGTCCGCTTGATCATGCGCTCGGCGTGGACCTCGAGAATGCGCGACGAGGCGAAGCCGCCCAACAACGCCTCGCGCACCCGGGCCGGATCGGCGCCGGCCTTGGCCGCGAACAACAGCGCCTCGGCGCAGGCCTCGATGTTGAGGGCGACGATGATCTGGTTGGCGACCTTGCAGGTCTGGCCGTCGCCGTTGCCGCCGACCAGGGTGATGTTCTTGCCCATCAGCTCGAACAACGGCTTGGCGCGGGCGAACGCCGCCTCGGGGCCGCCGACCATGATGGTCAGCGACGCCGCCTTCGCCCCGACCTCGCCGCCCGACACCGGCGCGTCCAGGTAGTCGCAGCCGAGATCGTTGATCCGCTTGGCGAAATCCTTGGTGGCGATGGGCGAGATCGAGCTCATGTCGATCACCAGTTTTCCGCTCGACACCCCCTCGGCGACGCCGCCCGAGCCGAACAGCACGCTCTCGACGTCGGGGGTATCGGGGACCATGACGATGACGATCTCGGCCCGCTCGGCGACCGCGCGGGCATAGGGGCATTCGCTAGCGCCGGCGGCCATGACCGCCTCGGGCGGCGGCGCGCGGTGGCGGGTCACGAACAGATCGTGGCCGGCGTTTTGCAGATGCTCGGCCATGGGTCGCCCCATGATGCCGAGCCCGATGAAGCCGATCTTGGCCATGTCCCTTCCCTCCCCGTGGATCGATACCGAAGCCGCGGCGCGCCCGCCAGGCGGGCGCGACATGCCGCGACGCCGATATTGAAATTGGAGGCCCGGGCCGGAATCGAACCGGCGTGCACGGATTTGCAGTCCGCTGCTTAGCCACTCAGCCACCGGGCCGCGCCTGCGGCGGAGGTATTTACGACCCCGCGTTCGGCGCGGTCAAGCCGTGCTTCGCGACTCCCACGAGATGGGGCTAGCGGGAAGTGGCGTTGGACATGCGTTTCTTGAAACCGGTGATCATCGCCCGCACCAGGTTCTCCTTATGCGCGTAGCTCGCCAGCAAGACGCCGGCGATGTGCAACAGGATCAAGAGCCACAGCAGATTCGCCGTCGCTTGATGGACCATCGCCAGCAGGCCCCGGGTCTGGATATCGGCGCCGGCGAAATAGGCCGCCAAGGGACCCGCGCCCTCCTCCGCCGCGTAGGAAGCGACCCCGCTGACGACGGCGAGGACGAGAACGAGAAGAATCGCGATCACCATCGCTCCGCCGGCGGGGCTGTGCCCGAGATAGCGCTTGGCTCTGAGCCTGATCAAATCCTTCAGATAAGACAAGGCCTTGACCGGGGAAAAGATGAAGCTCGAGAAGCGCGCGTATTTCGGCCCGACCAGTCCCCAGACGACGCGGGCCGCGATCAGCAGACCGACCGCGTAGCCGGCGATGACGTGCAGGTCGAGGAGATCATCCTCCGTCATGAGGCAGATGAACGCCACCCCCATGAGAGACCAGTGAAAGAATCGAACGAAGAAATCCCAAACCGGCACGTCATCCGACATCATTCTATACTCCGATGTCAGTTAGTGAATAAACCTTCCTTGTGACCGCCGAGGACCTTCCCGGTCATGGGATCGACATTCAGCTTCTGGCGCTTCCCATCCTTGTCCTTGACCTTGACCTCGTAGATACCGTCTTCCATCTCCATACGGATGACCTTCGTGTAGCCCTGATCGACCAGTTGCTTGGTGATTTCATCGGGGGTCAGGATGCGCGACGTGGTTCCCGCCGGCGATGGCGCGGCCGAGAGCAGGACGATGACGCCGGCGACGGTGGCGAGGCGCGGCACGACGTGGAATAAAGAACGATGGTTCACTGTTTCTCTCCAACTTCGTAATGTTCATCGGTTTCAATTGGGACCACCGGTACGGCGCCCCATTCGTCGCTGGCGCGAGTTCCAAGCCTTAACCGCTCTCTACTCGTCACCTGGCGGCATATTGATTGATCCTGGAATATCCAGGTTCTCAAACACTATAGACGCGGAATTCTGAACCAGTGATGAACCGCCCGGCGATAAATCGACGATAAACCGAGATCGCCCCCGTCCCGGGCCGCGCCCGGCGCGATGTCCACATGTCGCGCCGTTGTCATCCATCGTGGAGAAGGCTATAAGTCGGCGCTGATCAGGGCGTCCCTCGCCATCATCACAGCCATGAGACGAGAATGACCGATTTCAACGCCGCGCGGGTCCATATGGTCGAAAGCCAACTCCGCCCCGCCGGCGTGACCGACGAGCGGGTATTGTCGGCGATGGCGGCGGTTCCGCGCGAACGCTTCGTGCCCGAGACCCTGCAAGGCGTCGCTTATATCGACGAGGACTTGCCGCTCGGCGGCGGTCGTCATCTGATGGAGCCGGCGGTGTTCGCGCGGCTGCTGCAAGCGGCGGCGATCAAGCCCACCGACGTGGTGCTCGATATCGGCCCGGCGAGCGGCTATTCGACCGCCGTTCTGGCCCGCCTCGCCGCCGCCGTGGTGGCGGTCGAAAGCGACGCCAAGCTGCGCGACCAGGCGACGGCGCTACTGGCCGATCTCGGCATCGACAACGCCGCCCTCATCGACGGCCGCCTCGGCGACGGCGACCCCGAGCAGGCGCCGTTCGACGTCATCGTTCTCTCCGGCGCGGTCGACCAACTGCCACCGGCGCTATGCGATCAACTCGCCGACGGCGGCCGACTGGTCGCCGTGATCGGCAAGGCGCCACTCGGGCGGTCAACCCTGATCGAGCGCGATGGAGACGTCTTGGCGCGGCGCCGTCTGTTCGATGCCGCGGTGCCTTCCCTACCTGGCTTTCAGGTTGAACGCGGTTTCGTTTTCTAGCGCGGCGCCGCCAGTGCCGGGCATAGGAACAACACGGGGGACGACGGCGGTGCGAACGCTATCCGCTATCATGCTCGGCGCCGGCCTCGGCTTGCTCGGAGCCGCGACCCCGGCGCATGCCACCACTCTGGCGGAAGCCCTGGCCCAGGCCTATGTCGAGAATCCCACCTTGCTGGTCCAGCGGGCCGCGCTGCGCGCCACCGACGAGGGGGTACCGCAGGCGCTCTCGGGCTGGCGACCGACGGTAACCGCGACGGTCAGCGCCGGGCTCGAGGACATCGATTCCAACTCGTCCCGGGGTCTCGGTGCCCAGGACACGCTCAAACCGCGTAGCTACGGCGTCTCGATCGTGCAACCGATCTTTCAGGGCGGGCGCACCGTGGCGGCCGTGCGCCGCGCCGAGTTGCTGGTCGAGGTCGATCGCGCCCGCTTGGCCGAGGTCGAGCAGACCGTGTTCGTCGATGTGGTGACCGCCTATATGAACATGCTGCGCGAGCAGGCGGTTCTCGACCTCGCCATCAGCAACGAACAGCGCCTGAAACGGCAGCTCGAATCGGCCAAGGACCGCTTCGACGTCGGCGAGGTCACCCGCACCGACGTCGCCCAGGCCCAGTCGCGGTTGTCGGTCGCGGTGGCCGATCGGGTCAAGGCGCAAAGCGATCTGGTGACCTCGCGCGCCGCCTATCTCGGTGTCGTCGGCGTGCTGCCGACCTCGCTGAGTTGGCCCGACCCGGCGGCGGCGTTACCCAATTCCGAGATCGAAGGACGCCGCATCGCCACCGTCGAGAACCCCACGCTGATCCGTGTGATCAAGGCCGAACGCGCCGCCCAGGCCGACGTACGGGAAGCGCTCGGGGTTCTTTATCCCGAACTCAATCTGCGCGGCAGCTACGATAAGGTCGAGGATACCTCGACCTTCATCACCAACCAGGACACCGCGACCCTGACCGCCGAACTCACCGTTCCGCTCTACCAATCGGGCGCCGAGCACGCCCGCGTGCGGGCCGCCCGCGAAGTCGCCTCGCAACGCCGGGTCGAGATCGAGCAAGCCCGGCGCTCGGTGCTCGAAACGGTCACGCAATGGTGGGAATCCTTGCAGACCGCCCGGGCCCAGAAGGCCGCCTTCACCGACGCCGAGCGAGCCGCCAAGATCGCTCTAGAGTGGGTCGAGCAGGAAGCGAAGGTCGGCGCCCGCACCACCCTCGACGTGCTCGACGCCGAGCAGGAGCTGTTCAACGCGCAAGTCGATCTGGTCCGCGCCCGCCGTGACGAACTGGTGTCGAGCTATGGCCTGTTGGCGGCGATCGGACGGCTCACCGCCAAGCGCATCGGTCTCGATGTCGCCACCTATGACGCGGGCGTCCATTATCGCGCGGTGCGCGGAAAACTGTTCGGCACCGATGTCAAATAACACCGCGCGGGCGACGGCCTGGCGCCACGGGGTCGACATGGCGCGTGGACCCGGCCAATCGGCGCCCGATCATGGTTACGCCTTATTCATATTTCCGCTTCATCTTGTCTTGGCTCTCCAAGCGCGGGCTGGTCATCCTTCTCGGTTTGTCTTAAGTTTGCGCTGCCGTGCCGGGTGAGGTTCCACGATGAGCGATGCGAACACGCA
>Ga0114931_10005795_pt1 | contig 15281 bp, 13 predicted proteins | sample 2SBtaG_FD_89579 | JGI IMG/M metagenome (GOLD analysis project Ga0114931, IMG submission 89579) | Deep subsurface microbial communities from Kolumbo volcano to uncover new lineages of life (NeLLi) - 2SBTROV14_V59a metaG | ecosystem: Environmental > Aquatic > Marine > Volcanic | place: Kolumbo...
CCCGATCAAGGCGAGACCCTGTCCGTCGTTCTGGTCGGCACGCCGTCGGCCGGTGGCAGCGTCACTATCGTGAACAATGGACAGGCCGTGGAGTACACGCCGCCCGCTGACTTCACCGGCACCGATACGTTCACCTACACGATCGCGGACGACGCGGGGAGCCAGTCCGAAGCGACAATTACGGTCGATGTCCGCGACTTCGTGCCGACCAAACTGTCCGGGTTCACGTATATCGACGCGAACAACAACGGTGTTCGAGATCCGACCGAAGCACCACTCGGCGGTGTGTTGGTCACGCTCGCCGGCACCGACAAGTTCGGCGGGCCGTCGACGCGCAGCGGACGTCCAACGCGTTGGGGTTCTATGAGTTCGCCGACTTGGCACCAGGCGATTACGTGATCACCGAACAGCAGCCTGCGTTCCTGATCGATGGGCTCGACTCGATCGGCACGCAAGGCGGGACCGTTGCCGACGACCAACTGACCGTCGCCCTGGACCAGGAGACCGATGGCAAGGAGAACAACTTCGGCGAACGTGGTCGCGAAAGCCGTTTCGTTTCCCTGTTCGATTTCTTTGCCTCGACCCCGCGCAACTCGGTGTTGGCTCTGACAGATGCCGGGACCACGAGCTCGTGGTATGCAATCGAGGGTGGTTGGGACTCGGCGCGGGGCGTCGAATTGGTGGTGGATGACGCCGGGCAAACCGCCGCGTTGGACGTGGCCGACGACCAGAACGTGCACCACAATGTGACCCTCGATTTGACCGACCCGACCGAGATCCAGGTGATCGGTCACGCCGCCGCGCAACGCCTGCTCCGTGTCGTTGCCAGCCCGCACACATTGTTCCCGGATGCCAACTGCGCCTGTGGCGAAGGAGAAACCGCCGGGCAGAGTGGAACGACTGGGGCCGTTTCCCGCAACGTCGCACCCCCCCTGCCAAGTGCCTCGGAGGGCGAGGCCGTGCGGGGCCTGAATACGTCAAACCAGTTGCTCCCGACGTTCGATGCCGCGTTCGCGACGGCCTGGAATCAACCACCCGCCGTCACGGCCACCAAGGACCCCGTGGTCGAGCGCGTGCCGCCCGTGACCGTTGCCAATACCACGGCCGTCGACCTGCTGATGGACGCGCCCCAAGCTCATTCCATCGCTTGGACGCGCGCTGCCGATGACGTGTTGCCAATCAACGATGCCGAATACACGGCATCCGTCGACATCGCGCTTACCGATTTCTTCGCCTCGACGCGGGGCGACCTCTGAAAAGTCTCTAGTAGGCCCACTGGATACCAAAATTGAGGCCCTGGAGAAAGTAGTCCGAGTCCGTTGTCGAAAACAAAGGGGCCGTTTGGTCGCGCGTGTCGATCTGGAGACCGAGCTGGTCGCCGGGCTGCATCACATGACTCCAATAGATGAATGAATACCCGACCGTCAAGTCCACGCACTCGTTCATGTGATAGGCGATGCTCAAGGCGACTTCCGGCGACGCCGAAAACTGATTGCGGCTATAGTCGCCGATATTGCTGGTTTGCGTCAGCAGCCCTTGCTGTGCCGTGGTCGTGCTCTGGCCCGGGATGGCCGTCGCTGTTTGACCATCAATGTGTACGCGCTGACGCATGTTGCCCAATCCGACCTTCGCAAGCAGACGCCACGTTACCGGGCCGCGATCGTATTCGGCGATCATGCCAATCGTGGCGGCATGATAGACGTTCTCGGTGTCGAACAGGTCATAACTGTCCACGACCGTGTCGACCGGAATCGATCCACCGGTTGCCGTGACCGTTCGCGACGAGTCAATCCGTAGATCCTGGTCGATGCGCGCGGTCTGATAGCCGACCAACAGGTCGATTCGATGGCAGGTGTCCTCATAGAACAGACGACGCCAAAATGCGTCCCCGCCTACGGTCTTCGCGCGGTTTGCCACCGCGATCGATCCCGTCGTTTCACCCGGAAACGCGACGACATCCGCGTCTTGTTGACCCAGTGAGACATTGAAGAACGGCCGCGCCAGAATCGGGTAGACGTCACTGGTGGCACGGAAACGATCCGTGCTGTTGCCCAGCGCATAGAAGCGAACGCCGAAGCCCGTCAGCTGCTCCGTGTCAACCCACGCTCCGAACATGACACGGCCGCCAACGTTGGCCGCCTCGTTGGCGGTCTCCGAACCGTAGAGGATTTGCGTATTGGGCTGGCCCAGTACGCCCGCTTGCCCGATCAGGGTTCCGTCCGGGCTGGTCGTCACAAGTGGCGGGAGCTCCTTGCCACGCCGCCACCAAAGTAGAAACTCCAGTTTGCCCCAGTATGTCCAACCTCGGACCAATGGGAATGGAACGTATATCCGTGGTCCATAAGGGCCGTCTAGCAACGCACTGGAAGTCGTCGGTGCGGGAACCGTCGCGCCAAGATCCGCGCTCGCGGTGGGCGGAGTATCGGGCGTGGCGGGTTGCAAGTAGCCCGTTTGACGCACGAGCCGTTCACCACGCAGCGTGGCACGCAGCTCCGCACCCCAACTGCGGGGCACGGCCGGAAACGCCACGCTAAGAAATAGAACGCCGGTCAGCAGTTTAGGTATTACTCGGTCCACGTGATGCCTCATGGTCGTTCACCCACCCGCGGTCAATAAGAAAATCGATCGTTCATGAACTCTTGTCGGCTAAAACGACTTTAACGGTTAAGTAAAGATGACCAATTTTGACACCTTTGTCGCTTATGCGGGTTTTTCTTGGCCTGGATCGCGCGCCATGCGCATGACTTAGCGGGGCGTCTGGATGGAGTATGGGGGCGCCAGCTTCGATTGTTGACTGGCCCACTCAGCCTCGTGGAGAGTCATGTACACCGTAGACTGATTTCCCGCGTCCTTGGCGTGTTCGCGGTGGTGGGTGTTCGTAGTACACCACGCAGCTTCTCTGGACGGATCGGTCCGATCAGTCGTATAGGACCTTAAGGAGTGCTGGTCGTCGAGCGCGTCATGCGATCACCACACGCGGATTGCGCGCCCCGCATGGCGTCATCGGTTAACCGCCATTGGTTGGGTCCACTTTTCAATAGTGAACAACCACCCTCCCTTTGGAATTGCGCGGACCACCTTACGATCAAGGCCGCCAGACAGTTACGAAAAGACCGGAAATTGGGCAAAATGGAGTTACTGGGTTGTCGAAGATTTGTTGCCAATACGCGGCGGTCGGCGCGAAAAAGATGTCGATGCCAAGAGAATGCATGCCCCAGCAGACGGCCCATCTCACCCTGGAAGTCTTTCCCGAGAGCCTCCCCGCGGGGCGCGGCGGCAAAAGAACGAAGTCGACCACGAAGTATGGGAAGATCACAACGTGCGTTTCCACGGCGGAGAAAGCAATCAATGGGCGTCACTGTTCACGACCCGGAAGCCTGAAAACCGCGGAGCAACGCGGTTGAACGCAGGGTATGGTAACCAACGTTCGGTGCCGGGAAAGTGGCGCGCGCCTCACGCCGTTTTCGCCAACAACGCGCTGTTAGCCTGCGTCTTGCGGATCGCTTCGATGATATGGTCCGTGTCACTGGGAGCGCCGAGAAGCAGAGTCTGGGACAGCCCGATGGTCGTTTCACAGACCTGCTTGTTGCCTTTGAGTTCGGCGAAGCTGGCACGGTAGGCGCTCAGCCGCTCGGCGGGAAACAAACGTTGGAATCCGCGCGTGTTGATCGCCTCGTCGAACAGGCCGTCATAGTACTGCTCGTGATAGCCACTGCTGGATGGAATTCCTTCGGCGCGCAGCGCCCTTTGAAACTTGGCACGCGACAGGCCGTGGAATTCGTCCCTGTTGTAGCGAAACGCATAGAGATGCCAAACGGCCCGGCTGTCCTCCGGCAAACGCACCGGTTCGACACCGGGGATCTGCTTCAGGCCCGCCGTTAGGCGGTCCGCGTTCCGCCGCCGCCGTTCGGTGTCGGTCACGAGTTTTTCGATCTCCTGTTTGAGAAGTATTCCTTGGTAGTGGGTCATCCGGTAGTTGAGGCCGTGGCTGAAGCTGCCACTGCCCTTGAAGGTCCCGTAGCCACGCCCGCAGTTATGATAAGAACGGGCGCGGTCCAGGAGCTTCTGGCGGGTGCCCGTGACGGCGCCGCCTTCGCCCGAGGGAAGATGTTTGGAGTTCTGAAAGCTGAAGCAGCCAAGCTCGGCCAGCGTGCCACACTTGCGGCCGTGGTACTCGGCCAGCCAGGCCTGACACGCATCTTCGACGACCACGAGGTTGTGTTTCTTGGCGATCGCGTTGATCGGGTCCATGGCGCATGGCATGCCGTAGATGTGCACCGGCACGATGGCGCGGGTACGGTCCGTGATCCGACTCTCGATGGAAGCCGGGTCCATCGTCAACGTGGCCGGATCCGTGTCGGCGAACACCGGCAGGGCCTTGTGCGCCAGGACCACGTTGTAGGTTGCAATAAACGTATAGGGGGAGATGATCACCTCGTCTCCCGCATCCACGCCCAAGGTGTGCAGGGCGGTCAGCAGCGCGGTCGTACCGCTGGCCGTGGCCACGCAGTCCTTGGCCCCGAGCAGTTTCGCGTAGGCTTCTTCGAAATCTCCCAGCGGCCCGCTACCGCCGCCCGTTGACCATCGCCCGCTGCGCAGCACGTCGACGATTTGCGGTTCCCATGACTCATTCCACTGCGGCCATCCCGGCCAGCCACCCGTGTGCACGGGCGTGCCACCCAGCAGGGCCGGCTTGTCCGCATCGGCCGCGAATACCATCGGACTTGCGCCCGTGCCTAGCCAAGTCAGTGCCGCGGAACCTGCCACCGTCGTCCGCACAAAGTCACGTCGTGTCAGATCGTCTTTTTTCATGGCTGGAGCTCTTTCCGGAATCATGAAGGAGTGGAGGATTGTCTCATGACTCACACCGCGTAATGTCGCGCTACTTTCTGAATGGCTTCCGCCACCTGAAGGATGTACTCCTCGGTCATATATTCCTTAATGTACACGCGGATCCCATCCACCAGTAGTGACTCCGCGTTCGGGCACTTGTGTTTGGTGAAGTCCATGTCGGTCAAACCCATCTCCTTGACCGGCCAGCGCCCGGCGAAAAAGCCATGGTTCTGGAAAACGGGTTCGCCGTAGAGGGGCACTTTGATGTAGCCGCCGGACACCGACGCGCCTTCGGCCATCAGGGCCCGGGTGAACACCGAGCGGTCGCATTTGAACGCTTCGGGGACGATGCGAAACATGTAGAACCAACAGACGTGCCGATCCTCCGGATGGACCTCGTGCGGGATGATGCCCGGCAGAGCGGAGATATTCTCGGTGAGTATTCGACCGAGTCGGGCACGTTGGGTCACGATCCCCTCCAGACGCGTCAATTGGGCGGCCGCCACGGCCGCCTGCAGTTCGCTCATGCGGTAGTTGGTGGCGAACGCGGGGAATATGCGCTTGCCGGACCGGCTGCTGCCCTTGTCTCCAAATGGCTGCAGGAGGGGGCCGAATCGCTCATCGCTGGTGCCGACAATCCCGCCGTCGCCGGTGGTGATGTGCTTGGAATTCTGGAGCGAGAAACACGCGATGTCCCCGATGGTGCCGATCGGCCGGCCACGGTATTTGGCTCCCCACGCCTGGCAGCAGTCTTCGATCAAGACCAACTTGTGGCGGTCCGCCACGGCCCGCAGCGCGTCCATATCACAGGGGTTGCCGGTCAGATGAACCGCGATGATGGCCTTCGTCTTGGGCGTGATACGCCGTTGGACATCTGCCACATCCAGATTGTGCGTCCCTTTGCCAAGGTCAGCGAATACGGGCACGGCCTGCTGGTAAATGACGCCAATCACCGTCCCGATGTCGGTGACCGGCGACGTGATCACCTCGTCGCCCAGCCCAATACCGGCCGCCGCCACGGCCGTGTGGATCGCCGCGGTGCCGGACGAGCAGGTCTGTGCGTACTTTACCGGGCACACTTCCTTGAACCGCTTCTTGAACAGTTCGGTTTGCGGCCCCTTCCAGTAGAAGAGTGTGTTCTGCTGAATCGTCTCGCCAAGCTGCTTGAGTTCGATTTCGCCCCAGCGCGGTGTCGCGGTGCACTTGACTTTGACGGCCTTCGCGCCACCATCCCTTGCCAGCGTGGATTTTCTTGCCGCCGCGGCAGACCGCTCGTTCCCCTGTATCGCACCGGCTAGTACCAAGCCGGAGGCGCCTGCAACGAACCGCCGCCGTGACATCGAGTTGTCCCTATTCATTCCAGATCCTCCAAGGACGTGCGTGCATTGAAACGCGTTGTGTCGATGGGCACTATTCTCTTGTCCGTTTGGTGGTACAAGATTGCCGTGGCGCAGCCATCATCCGCGTGGGAAAACGCACATCCGTGGGCTTGACGACGCCTGCGATAGCTCGTTTAATCATGTGGAATACTGAGTGGTTTCGATTGCTTTGTCAAGTCACCCGTTACGGCGGCATTATTCTTGTCCCCGCTGGCGAGGGGAGTGCGGCAAGTGGTGCGCGATGGTGGCCATGACCCGATCATTCGGCGACCTCACTTCGGTGCGGTAAGACCCTGCCAAGGTACCGCGATGGCCAACAAGGCGAGAAATCCTGTACGCCTCACGGACGTGGCCAAGCACGCTGGCGTGTCGCGCGTCACGGTCTCCCACGTGCTCCACGGTAGCGGGGCGAATGTGCGTGTCAGCGACGCCACCCGCGAACGCGTGCAACGGATCGCCAGCCAACTGGGCTACCGGCCGAACCGCAGCGCCCAGCAGTTGCGCGGCGCCCGCAGCAAAATCCTCGGCGTGATCGTCGATACGTGGAACCTGCCGGTGATGTCCAGCCGCCTCGCGGCGCTGGAACAGGAAGCCACGCGGCGCGGATTCCGGCTGATCATTGGCCAAGCGCGGAACGATCCCGATCGCGTCCGGGAATACCTGGAGGATTTTAGTGGTCGAGCCGTCGAGGGAATACTCTGTCTGGTGGACCTGATGCGCGGATACGAGAAGAGACTCCGTCCTCTTTTCGGCCGTGGCGCCCATCTGGTTTTCCATGGCCGGCCGATCGTCGGCGGGGCCGCTTGCGTTCGCGTGGACACCAGCGCTGGAGTTCGGCAGTCCGTGGCCCATGTGCTCGACCGCGGGCGCCAACGTCCCAGTTTGGTGCTGTGGAACATGGCGGATGAGCGGTCGCGTTTACGTCGCGAAGGTTATCTCGCGGAGCTGACGGCGCGCGAGTTGACCGTCGATGAAGGACTTATCTGGTCCGCGCGCAGCGCGTCGGACGTTCCGTCGCTCGATGTGGTCGACCGGGCGATCGACACGCTGATCGTGCGGCACGCCGCCGACGCGCTCATTGCCGATGACGACGTGTGGGCGGCACGCCTGATCCAGCGTCTCAAGGACCGCGGCTTCCAAGTTCCGTCCGACGTGGCCGTGGTTGGTTACGATAATCTCCGCTTGGCGACCGTGATCGATCCACCGCTGACCACGGTCGATCAAAACCACGCGGCGTATGCGCACGCGGCCCTCGACCTTGCGATCCGGATCCATCGGGGCGACGAGCTTGCGCGGGCAGAGCGGATCGTGACCGTCCAGCCCCGGCTGATTGTGCGCGATTCGACGTGAAACGCACTTCCGGCAAGCGGGACAGCTCCTTTCCAGCAATTCATCGCTGGAAGCTGAAAACGCGCCGAACAGTGTCAGTCCCGCAGGGCCGCGGCTGAACCGTGGGTCGGCCGGCGACCATGGTCTCGGACGCGGTCGACATGGACATCACGTGGGGACAGCACCCGGCAGGATGTGGGAAGCGAAAAAAACATGGAATATCAACGCCAGCTTGAGTAGAATGGGGGCGTGATAATCGATTGAATCAGCCGAATCACGCACACGCGTGCGGGAGGCCCGCAACCCACCAGGGAATGCGCCCTTGTTCCGCGGCGTTTCTGTTGTTCGCTTGGAATCATGGGCGCGCGGCGCACGCATGTGGCAGCTAGAAACGTAAGGGGGTTTACGGCACGCAAGCCATCCGACCGCCCACCAACTGAGATATGCCCGAATAGCGAATGACCAGGTCGTGAAACGGGGTACCCGCCGCATGTTTGCCAGCGTCGGAACCGCTGCGGTAGCGTTGGCCATTGCTGAACCACTTTTTCGAGAACGTGGCGACACACGCCCGTTTGACATCCATCCTAGCGAGAGGAGGAACCACGATGTCCACTGTCCGCTATGCTGTTGTTGGCATGTTGATTTCCTTGTTGTTCGGCCAGAGTCTATCGGCCGGCCTGTTTGGGTTTGGGCAACGGCGTTGGCAACGCCGCAAAGCGGAAATCCGCGGCGAGCTCTTGGGCGAGTTAACGCAGAAGATGGACACGGACCTAGCCCGCCAAGCCGAGGCCATTCGCGCGGATCTGACCGAAACGGCCCGCACTCAGGTCAAGACGGAGGGGGACAAGTTGCAGTCGCAAGTGAAAGCTGCGGTGGGTCAGTTGGAGCAGCAGGCACGCGCCGTGGTGGCGGCGGAAGCGGCGAAGTTGGATGTGCGGATCAAGAAACAGGTGGCGCAGCTGCGCGCCGAAGCGGCGCAAAAGATTCAGGCGGAGGCTGAGAAACTCAGCCAACAAAACAAGGCGATCCAAGTGACTCTCGAGCAACAGATCGCACGGCTCCCGGCGCAGGTATCCGCGGAGGTGGACAAAGCCGTGCAACGCTCACTCGAAAAGCAAACCAATGCACCGGCCCCCGCACCGGTGCCGGGCAAGGAAGATCAGGCAACGGGAGCGACGCAGAAGGCGGCCGTGCCGAAAAAAACGGAGATTCAGAAGAAGCAGGGATAGGCAAAGATTCGCGCATCTGTCCCAGGATACGTGGCAAACACGGACGCGGGACGTCCATGTCCGGTATTGGATAGGGGCATGGGATTGGGGTGGGCTGTTGAAACATCGGTATTGACGCCAGAGGAACCTTATCCGATTCTCATGCCGTATGCGAACCGTCTGCCATGTGGACCATCATGGGATCTACCGAAACGCCTTGGCCGGCGGCCCTGTTCATCGAAGCCTTGCGGGCGCGGTCCGCGGCATGATTTCACTTCTTCCCCAAACGCCGTTGCTGTTGAAAAAACTGTGTCAGGATATCGCCACATTCGGTGCCGAGCACGCCACCGACCACGTCACAGGCGTGGTTCAAGCGGGTGTCGTTAAGCAAGTGAAACAGTGACGTGACGGCACCCGCTTTCGAATCGATCGCACCGTAAACAACGCGCGGGATGCGGGCCTGCAGGATGGCCCCGGCACACATGGGGCACGGCTCGAGCGTTACGTACAGCGTGTACTCTTCCAGCCGCCAGTCACCGCGGGCGTCCGCGGCCTGGGTGATCGCGAGCATTTCGGCGTGGGCCGTGGGATCGTGCAGTTGGGCACGCTGATTGTGGGCGGAGCCGATGACCTGTTGCTGGTGCACAATGACGGCGCCGACCGGCACCTCGTCTTCGCGCAGCGCTTGCCGTGCTTCCTGCAGAGCGCGCTGCATATAATATTGGTCCATCTGTGTCCCCGCCGCGCTGCGCGCCTTATTTCGAGTCCTTCTGGGCGCCGTCCGCGACACCGAGCCAACGAATCTGGAGCTTGCGCAACGCCGCGCGCGTTTCAAATGTCGCGATGCCCAGCGGTTTCGACAGGTCGACTTCGGCGCGGGTCGTCAGCTTCTTGCCACGCGTCGCGACATCGACCACGCATTGATCATCAATCCACGCCCGGATCCGATCGGCCCGTACCCGGACCTGGAGACGGTACCAGCGGCCCGTTTTGAAACCGATGTAGCGGGTCGTTTCGTTTTCCGAGGCGTCGTGGCCGTCAATCGATGAGATACCGACCACCGCCCCGCCCCAGCCGCCCACGATCAACGAGCAATAGGCCTCCTTAACCGGAAACGTGAGCGCGCAGAAGAAATCAACGCCATCCACGCGTTGCGCTTCCAAACGCAGTTCATAGTCAGATTTTGGGGTCTTGCCTCGATACGTGATCCCGGTCAATGGGCTGCCGAAGTCCAGGTAGATGGCGCCATCCTTGACCGCCACGTCACCTTCCCCGCCAAACTTGGTGATCTCCCAGCCGTGGAGCGATTTGCCGTCAAACAACGGTTTCCACGCTGTGGCAGCTTGGGCCGGCTTCGTCCGCCGCGCGGGGTGCGCGTCCTGCGCTCGAGCCGGGGCCCAAATGCTGAACAGGCAGCCGAGTCCCAAGAAGACCGACAGCCGGGGAATGTGCCAGGACACGCCATGTCCGCGGATCCCGCCGAACCGTGAATCTTGTCTGTGCATGAGTTTTGCTCCGTTATGGGGACGAACTTGGATGTTGTCGGGTCTATACGGGCCGCACGCCATGAACTATCCTTGGTTGGATGATAAGACATCATTCCATCATGGTGGGCCGAGTCGCTTCGATCCTGCTGCTAGTCTATTGGCTTGGGTTGGCCACCAGTACGCATGTGCCGGGTTATGTTCTGAGGCACGCAAAATTCAATGACAAAGTCGCGCATTTCACGGGCTATTTCGGTTTGGCCTTTCTCGCGTGTTTTGCATGGGCTACGCACCGACCGTTTCATTGGCGAACAGCTTTCGCCCTGTGGGGGGCGATCCTGGTCTACGGCGCTATTGACGAGCTGTTGCAGATTCCCGTGCCCGGTCGAACCGGCGAAGTGGCCGACTGGATCGCTGACGCGTTCGGGGCGCTGCTCGGAATCCTCTTCTTTTCGCTTGTCCTCGGTGTTGTGCGGCGGTTCAGGCGTCGCGGCATGTCAATGCGATGATGGATGCCGCGTGGCCCCGTCTAGCCCGGAAATTTCATGAACGCTCTGCCGCGACTTACGACTCCGCGCGACGAACTGCATGCATAATCCAGTCTAGTAGTTCGGGGTCGGGGGCCGGTATTGGTCGAGATCGATCGTGCGAAACCAGTCAATCGTCTTGCGCAGACCGTCCCCCAGTTCCACGCGCGGTTCCCAATCCAAGTGCTCACGTGCTAACTGGATGTCTGGTCGCCGCCTGGCTGGATCATCGGCCGGCAGGGGCTGATGGACGATCCGTGAACGACTGCCGGTCAGCTCGATCACTTTCTCGGCGAGTTGCAGGATCGTGAATTCGGTCGGATTTCCAATGTTTACCGGGCCCATGAAACTGCTGGGGCCGTTCATCATACGGACCATCCCATTAATCAGATCATCACGATAACAGAACGACCGTGTCTGGCTGCCGTCGCCGAATATTGTGATATCTTCGCCGCCAAGCGCCTGCCGAATGAAATTGGAAACAACACGGCCGTCAAACGGGTGCATGCGCGGGCCGTACGTGTTGAAGATCCGGACAATCCGGATATCCAGTCGGTTCATGCGGTGGTATTCCATGAAGAGGGTTTCCGCCGCCCGTTTCCCCTCGTCATAGCAGGCACGCGGGCCAATCGGGTTGACGTGCCCCCAGTATTCCTCTTGTTGGGGATGCACTTCCGGGTCCCCGTAGACCTCACTGGTCGACGCTTGGAGGATTCGGGCGTGGCATCGTTTTGCGATACCGAGCGTGTTAATAGCGCCAAGAACCGACGTCTTGACCGTCTTGATGGGGTTGTACTGATAGTGGCCCGGTGCCGCGGGGCACGCCAAATTGTACACTTGGTCGACCTCCAACCAGATCGGCATCGTGATATCGTGCCGTATCAACTCGAAATTCGCGCGGCCCAGCAAGTGTGCGACGTTGGTCTTCTGGCTGGTAAAAAAATTGTCCAGGCAGATCACATCATGTCCCTGTTCCACCAGACGCTCGCACAGATGAGAGCCGAGAAAACCGGCCCCCCCGGTAACCAATATGCGCTGTATTTTTGTCATGGATTGTTTTCTGCGTTGGTGGCGCCTGGGGCTGTGGTTCTTCGGGTAACGCCTTCGGTGTAAGGAACGTGTTCGTGGCAGGGCGTCACGGTGTGCGTGTGGCAAACGGTTCCGCCGGAGTCATGGTACCGCGCGACATCGAATTCGGGAAACCCCCGGGCCATCAGCGCGCTGTCCGTCTTCATGTCGTTACCGCGCAGCGGTGACATTCCACGACTTAGGGGCGTCCGCCTCGGGCCGGCGCAGCTGGGCTGTATAAGAACTCGGAAACCGTATGGACATGGTTGTTTTTGTTCCAAAATCAGTTGGACAGCGCCACTTGGTCTGTCACGCATGACGCAAGTCACTGCAATCGAGGGAGTTACGCCCCCGCCCACCTTGAATTCGGCAGAGCGCGCATGGCATCCTGGCCGCGCAGCGGCCAAAGCACATAGCCGCGGGTGTCAGCCCGCGGATCGCTTCAAGGTTTTCTGCAGGCCAGCCCAGGCCTGGGCCATGTGGGCCGCAACGTTGGATTGCGGTGGACGCGCCGCCGGGAATTAAGGTATGCTCACGCAAGTTGGTCGGTGACCGGGAGTTCAAGATTCATTGTTGATAGGAACTGAATGATGCATCGGGCCGTCATTTGCCGAGCGATTTTCATCGGTTGCGTGGTTTGTCTTACGGTTGGCCAAGTCGTCCATGGGCAGGAGTTTCGGATGGAGACCGCGATCTACCGGGCCGGCGACAAAACGCCGGTCGCCGAGACATTGACGATCTTCACTGACGGCATCGTCTATGATTTTCTGCTTGGCAACGCGCGGGAAATGACCATGTTCGACCGCACGCACGATCGGATCGTGCTCTTGGATCCGGCGCGGCAAGTCAAGGCGGAGCTATCCACCGAAGCCATATTGGCCTTTGTCGCGAAGATGAAAACACGCCTGGATGACGTCCAGCGTCGCTACCTCAACGGGGCGGGTATGACGCTGGAAACGGAAGCCGACGGATGGATCAAACTGAGCAACGATCGAGTGATTTATCGGGCGCGCGGGGTGCGCCCCAAGGAATCGAGCGCCACGCTTGAATACCGGCAGTTCGCGGATTGGTACGCCCGCCTCAATGCGATGCGTCTCGGTAATCTGCCGCCGTTCGCACGCCTTCGGCTCAACGCCGAACTGGCCGAACGTGGCATGATACCGCAAGAGGTCCAACGGACGGTTGTGCTTAAGAAGGGCCTGACGGAGAGTAAGGAAACACTTCGCAGTCGGCATGTAACCAATTGGCGGCTCTCGCAAACCGACCGTAAATGGATCGATCGCGTCGGAACCTATCTGACGACCTTTCGAACCGTGCCGTTTTCCGAGTATGTGCGGCAAACCAATATGGCCACCCTTCCCAAGACCCAGAAACGGTGACCAGCGCGCCGTGTGCCACGGGATCCCATCACCGCCCTCCCGGCCGACTTGCTGGACCATCGCGGCGGGCGAATCTGGTTGATTGAGCCTCCTGACGCGGCGTTTCAAACGCCTCTCCGGCCCACGACCCGGGTCCTTGCCGCCTCCGGACTGCGCAAGATTGCCGCGATACGCTTGGAGCGGCGGCTGGGGATTGCTAAACTGGATGTGACGTCGAATGCTCGTTGCCGGGCGGCGCGGTGATGCGTGACCTTGGGGCGGATGGATCAGGCCGCCAGGCCCCAACGGACGAGCTGCCGGTACCGTATTTGACTTACTCTTGCTCTTGATTGAGGACGCTTCCCATGATCCGACACCTGGTTGCCACAATTGTCCTTGTTAGCGTTGCCGCCCCCTTGCTGTCCGCAGGTCAATTCGAGCTGGTGAAAGACGACCAGGGTGTCACGGTGAAACTCAATGGGGAGATGTTCACGCGGTATCTTATTCGCTCGGGAGCTAAACCCATTCTGTGGCCGATCATTGGCCCAACCGGCCAGGAAATGACACGCGGCTATCCGATGCGCGCCGTGACCCAGTACGAAAAAGCGGATCATGTGCACCATCGATCGTTCTGGTTTGATCATGGCGACGTGAATGGTATCAGCTTCTGGGCCGAAGATGGTAAGAACGGTACCATCGTGCAGCGCCGTTTCGTCCAGCTGCGCGATGGTGATCAGGCGGTGATCAGCACGGACAACGATTGGGTCGCGCCGTCCGGTGAAAAATTTTGCGCGGATGTGCGTACCCTGACGTTCAACGCGGATGCTGAACAGCGATGGATTGATTTTGATGTCACGGTCAAAGCGGCCTACGGTCAAGTCACCTTTGGCGACACCAAGGAAGGCAGTTTCGGGATGCGCGTTGCCGGTTCGATGCGCGTCGAACGAAATGCGGGCGGCAAGATCATCAATAGCGAGGGCCAGACAGACAAACAGGCGTGGGGCAAGCGCGCTGCGTGGGTCGATTACTCGGGGCCCGTCTACACAAAATCCGGCAAAACAGAACGTGTCGGGATCGCGATCTTGAATCATCCCAGTAGCTTTCGCTACCCAACATACTGGCACGTCCGAACCTACGGCCTGTTTGCCGCGAATCCGTTCGGCCTACACAATTTCCTCGGCTCCGATAAAGTCGACGGCTCCTTCACGCTCAAGCCGGGGCAAGCCTTCTCTTTTTATTATCGGGTGATCTTCCATCGCGGCGGCGCCAAAGATATCGATCTGGACAAAGCTTTTCAAACCTATGCCAAACTGTCCAAGGACGGGCCCCAGCCGAATTCGCAATGATGCGCGGCCGAAAATACGCATGTCGTCGCCCCCCTATGGGCCGCCCGCCGCGCCTGTTGCCGCGTGGCGTGCGCTTGGTCTGTAACCGCGTCGCCTCTGAATCGATCAACCGGCCTATCCGGCACGGCTTCGCTAGCCGCCCAGCATCTCCCCAAGCCAAGTAACTTGTCGGAATTTCCTGACCGGCAGCAGTTCGCGTTTATACATTGTTACCTAAATTGCCGATAGTATTTTCTGCTGACATCCTTCCCATGTTTTGCGGGCTACCCACAAGCCCTATTCTTTTTGACTCACCCATCCCAACAAGGAGCTATCACCCGCCATGTTGGATGATTCCCCACAAATCAAGGATCTTGACGAGTTACGTGAGTATATTCACAGAACACTTTGCGAACACAACGAATTGGAAATCAACGCATTTCGAATGACCGAGCGGATCTTGGTCCGCCGTGGCCTGCCGTGCGGTCTCTATTTCTGCTTGCATGGCCCCCGTGTTGTCAAGCTAACGGCAATTTGGGAAACGGAGCGCAACACGGTGTTGTTTTACGATGCCGTGGGCCAACGCGTGCAACGCTGCCAACTGGCCTATGCGCCGAGTTTCGTACCGCAGGCGGCTTGTTAGAGTCGCTGGCAATCAGCACGGGATACCGACCGACCCACGCGCGCAGGCACAGGGAGGTGCAAATTCGGCGACGACGCAACCGTTGTTTTGGCGGCGCGGGCGGGCCAAGTTCCGCGCGCGATTTTGC
>Ga0114931_10005796_pt1 | contig 15279 bp, 10 predicted proteins | sample 2SBtaG_FD_89579 | JGI IMG/M metagenome (GOLD analysis project Ga0114931, IMG submission 89579) | Deep subsurface microbial communities from Kolumbo volcano to uncover new lineages of life (NeLLi) - 2SBTROV14_V59a metaG | ecosystem: Environmental > Aquatic > Marine > Volcanic | place: Kolumbo...
CCGGTTTTGGAGACCGGTGCTCTGCCAATTGAGCTACGCCCCTTAAATGAACGACGAAGCCTCGAATAACGAATGCCGAAGGCAGATTTCGTCATTCGTCATTCGTCATTTACTCAACAATCTTTGTTACCACGCCAGAACCTACCGTCTTGCCTCCTTCACGAATGGCAAATCGAACGCCGTCGTCCATCGCGATAGGCTTCATCAACTCAACACTTAAATGAGCGTTGTCGCCGGGCATGCACATTTCGGCATCGCCTACCAAATTGGCGGTGCCAGTGACATCCGTCGTGCGGAAGTAAAACTGTGGGCGATAACCGCTGAAAAACGGCGTGTGTCGACCACCCTCTTCCTTACTCAAGACATAAACCTCGGCCTCAAACTTGGTGTGCGGCGTAATGCTGCCCGGCTTGGCCAGCACCTGGCCACGCTGAATATCCTCGCGTTTGATACCACGCAGTAGACAGCCGACATTGTCGCCAGCAAAACCCTCGTCCATGGTCTTATTGAAGGCTTCAACTCCGGTGCAAGTAGTCTTCACAGGAGCATCGGTCAAACCAATGATCTCAACCTCTTCGCCCACCTTCACCACGCCACGCTCAATACGACCCGTGGCCACGGTGCCGCGACCTTCGATCGAGAAGACGTCTTCAATAGACATCAGAAACGGCTTGTCGGTGTCACGAACTGGTTCGGGAATGTACTCGTCAATCGCATCCAAGAGCTCGCTGATACACTTGGCCGAAGCCTCGTCTCCAGGATTCTCGATCGCGGCTTTGGCATTGCCACGAACTAGCGGCACTTCGTCGCCAGGGAAACCATGGGTCGTCAGCAACTCACGCACTTCGAGCTCGACCAACTCGAGCAACTCCTCGTCATCGACGAGGTCACACTTGTTGAGAAACACGACAATGCGCGGCACACCTACCTGACGAGCAAGCAAGATATGCTCGCGAGTCTGCGGCATGGGGCCATCGGCTGCGGACACGACCAGGATGGCACCGTCCATCTGGGCCGCTCCGGTGATCATGTTTTTGATAAAATCGGCATGGCCCGGGCAATCGATATGGGCGTAATGCCGATTGGCGGTCTCGTACTCAACGTGAGCAACAGCAATCGTGACCGTCTTGGTCGCATCGCGGACCGTACCACCCTTGGCGATGTCGGCATAGGACTTAGCTTTTGCAAAGCCCTTTTCTGCCTGGACAGCCAGAATTGCTCCGGTGGTCGTGGTCTTACCGTGGTCAATATGACCAATGGTGCCTACGTTGACGTGCGGCTTGGTACGTTCAAAAGTATCCTTAGCCATTTTTCTCCCTAACTTCGTTTTGGGTCGTGTAATTCAGTGACAAAAATGGAGTCGCGTGCGAACTCGTTACGTTAATTACTCTTCTTCTTTCTAAACTTCATCCGAGAGCTGCTGATGAGACTCGAACTCATGACCTCGTCCTTACCAAGGACGTGCTCTACCAACTGAGCTACAGCAGCAAGTAGAGCTATTAGCCAATAGCTTTTAGCGGTTAGCTCATGAATCTTTTTCTCTCCTACTCAATTCAGCTAATTACTAACAGCCAATCGCTAACAGCTACACCATAAAGCGGGTGAAGGGAATCGAACCCTCGTCATCAGCTTGGAAGGCTGTTGCTCTACCATTGAGCTACACCCGCCAATTGAATGCGGAATTTGGAATGCGGAACTTGGAATTTTCACGCTTAATTCCACCTCCTGCATTCCGGACTCCGAATTCAAAAAATGGGGGGTGCAGGATTCGAACCTGCGAAGGCATAGCCAGCAGATTTACAGTCTGCCCCGTTTGACCGCTTCGGTAACCCCCCCGGCAATAGTTCATCGGATTCGTTCAGCGAACCACAAACCAGTTGGTCCTCCCGGAGAAGCAATCGCCGGAGAAATTATCAAAGCATCCACCTCCGCGCTCCTGCCAAACCACACCACCTGTTAGTCGTTCATTACTGTAATCGCTCCACCTTCGCTCCGTCTTGGCTTCGCCCACCTCTACCACGCACTTCCTTGTTTCCCACTGCTTCGCTTTCGTTTCCTGCTCGCTTCGCTTTCGTTGACGAGCTAGCGGAGGGACTTGAACCCACAACCTGCTGATTACAAATCAGCTGCTCTGCCAATTGAGCTACGCTAGCCTAGGCTGGGAATCTTGTGCGAATCAACTAATATAGCCATGTCTCAAAGACCCGCAAGGCGAAGAGGGCGAATTTTGCGCCAAAATCGTTGTCGGGGCTCAGAAGGAGTAAAATTGTCCGCTAAAAGACCCAAGCGAGCCCTGCAAAGTTCGCCTATTTTGACACTCTCGGCACAAGTGCCGTCATAGCCGCTAAAAGTGCTAACAGGGCTGTTGAGGGCTCGGGGATGGCTTGCGAAGACGCAAGCGGTGGGCTGCCCGTGAATTGTTGCTGCCAGGTGAGAAAGTCGAGGCCATCGGTGTCGCCATCGGCATCAGCGTCGCCCCCCGAATTGATTCCGAAAGCTGCCTGCCAACTGTCTAAATCGATGGCGTCGACCGAGCCGCTCTTGTTGAAATCAGCAGCCTGAAAGACCGCCAAGTCATTAACAGCCACGTCAAGCTGGTAAAACTGGACGATTGGGTCGTCGCCAGTAATTCTGACGAAATAGTCGCCCGCCGCAGGCAGACTGATATCGGTGAGCGTTTCTGCAAAACCGGCCCCTGTATTGTTTGCCGTGCCCAGCACAGTCGAGCCATCGGAATCAAATACGGTCAGTGCCAGGTTGCTAATCGAGAGGGTGTCGATCGGCGACTGAACCCCGCCCTGGACTCCTTGGTTGTAGGTCGGCCCCAAGGGGGAGAGCACAACATCCAGAAGCGACGGACCCGAGGTTGTGAACGAGAAAAAGTCGGTATCGGTGTTTCGGTCGATGCTAATGAAATCGGTATCTATGGGGCTGACAAATGTGTCGACCGCGTCGGCTCCGATCGAGACCGTGCTGCCCATCGAAATCGGGCCGAGACTCGTGGCGTTGGCTGCGGTGTCGTTGCCCAAGCCTTTCTCAAAAGCATCGCCGTAAAACCATTGGAGGCCACGGATATCGTCAAACTGAGGGCCGTCAAACGCGACAGAAATTGAAGGTTCCATCAGAAAACCGCTGGTGCTGGATTCGACATGGTTGAGCCCAAATCCGTGGCCCGTTTCGTGCATAATCGTGTTGCGGAGGCGGCGGTGGCTGAAAGAAGAGTTTGAGAAAAACGCGCTGTCGCCTGTATCAAGGACCATGTCGCCGTTATCGGGAAGATAGTTGAAAGCTAGCGTATTACCCGGCCCATCATTAAACGCGCCACCAATTCGCACATCGCCGCGGACGCCTAGTAATCCTCGGGAGCCGAAAGTAGAGCTACCTTGAGTCGCCGCATCGTCATTTGGCTCATAGACATAAGTGAGACCGCCCAGCTCGGTCCAGCGATCGAAAGAATCTTTGAAGAAGTGGAACCAGGGTCGTTGCATAAAATCGGAACCGCCTGGACCGGCCCCAAAATTCGTGTCCATGAAGCTAATCAGATCGCTCGGCCCCTGGCCGGTCAACGAGGTGCCATCGGGGACGAGGCTCCAGGTAAGTGTGACTGGATCGCCATCCAGACCGGTCGAACCAGAAGCAGTGAGACCCCATCGGGCATCGGGCACGAAAGCTGAGGAGGGCTGCGCAGCAGCAAGGGCCGCGATGCCTATCAAAAGTGGTAACGCCACAGAAAAGCGTATATTCATCGTCTCGCCCAACTCTGTTCCGAAAGCCTAGCAACGAGCCTCATTATAGCATGAAAAACAGGGAAATGGGCGAAAAAGCCCGGGGAAGGCGATCCCCAGGCTTTGTTCTACGACTGATCACATCTCCAGGACGATCTTTTCTTCCTGGGCAGCCAAGCGGAGCTTGGTCAGCGCGCGAGCTTCGATCTGACGAATTCGCTCTTTCGTCACTCCCAGCTCGGCTCCTACCTCCTTGAGCGTACGAGGCTCGTGAGAATGGTCGAGTCCGAAACGGCCGACGATGATCTGCCGCTCTCGATCGTCAAGCCGCTTGAGTACCCGATTGATCTTGGAGATGCGATCTTGCTGCATCGTTTCCTCTACCATCGGATTGCCCCGCTTCTCTTGCGTCGCGGCGAATAGTTCGTCGTGGCTGGTACGGAAGCGATCCCGCTGTCGATACTCACCAGGAATGGTGCGAGCGAAGTTCTTCATGATGGCCCAGCTACCATAAGTGCTGAACTTGTTGCCGCGTGCAAAGTCAAATTTCTCGATAGCGCGAAGCAGCGACACGTTTCCGTCGCTGACCAACTCGAAGAAATTCTGGTCTGGCGTGACATGACGCTTGGCGATCGAAACCACCAATCGTAAATTGCACCGGGTAATCTGATTCTTGACCTCTACCGCCTGCTGATAGGCCTCTTCGATTTGGTCCATCAAGGCCGCTTTCGGCTGCGAGAAATCGAGTTGGCCTCGCAACTTGTTCGCTTTGTACTTCAAGTAATTGTACTTGCGAAACAAGTGCTGTTCCTGCTCTCTGGTGAGCAGAGGAATCTCGTAGAGACTAGCCAAGTAGGGCGGCAACCCCGAAGGACGTCGCGGCTTGCGAGTCGCGGTCTCGTTCTCGGGCATTGGCCCGAGGCAAGCTTTGTCGGCACCTTTGCGTTTGAATCGCGGGTTGTCCATATAATCGAGCGGGAACTCTGCGATTCGCTGGGCACGCATTTCGCCGATCACTCGGTAGACGGTCGTCTTGGTGCGATGGTAATCACTGCAGAGCTTTTCGACCGAGACACCACGACGATACGAGCGGAAGATGTTTTTCTTCTGCTGGTCGGTCAAGGGGCCATTGCTGGTTGGGAAGATGGCCTGCTCGGGGTTTTCTAGGTCGTGCTGACGCAGCGCGGTGCGAATCGTCTCAATGCTGCGACCGGTTCTTTGCGCCAATTGACGCGAAATCTCCGCCTGCCCTCGGCCGGCATGAGCCAGGAGTTTGGCTGAATCGATGTACTCGTTCCGCTGCCCGTCGGTGAGTTGGCTAAACCGTGTTCCACGCTCGACTCGATCGGAGTTGTTTTTGACAAACCGATTGACACTGCTCTGCAAGAACCCGACCCGCTTGCGGCCATCGAAGACGAGTCGGCGGCTCACCAAGCCAAGTGCCCGCCAGCGCGAGATCGTTTTGGTCGAAACATTAAACTGCTTTGCCAGTTGCTCGACGGTAAATACCTGCTCGCCCATGGCATCGGCTCGAAGCTCGGCCGCGTCGGAAAGATCCTCAACAAAGAGCCGCAAATCGTGCAGCAGTTCCAGGCCGGGAATCTTACGATTGCCGGCATCGGGGAGCGGCTCGCCGGCAATTTGAGAGACGACCTCCGCGGCAGGATAACTTTGCTCGATATCGAGAGAGCCAATCAGCCCTTCAGCGACATCAATCTGGGTCAGCATGGCCTCGCGGGAGGTCTGCTGTCGCTGCCGATCGCTGAGCCAGCGTAGGACAGGATTTTTGTATTCTTGATGCATGATCCACCTCTTCTCAATGAAGTTCCTCAGATGAGTTGGCGTGGTGTTCCGTGCGATTCCTTCGCCCACATCCGCAAAACTCGTTTGCTAAATCCTTACCTCCGGGAAATAACCACCGGCTTCCGCCGACGGCTGTTACCCTTGAAAACCAAGTGATATGAAACTTGACATCACCGCAGCCACTGCTAGCCCATGCCGTGGCTAATGGTTGTACGCAGATTAGTAGCCTAGGGTCGATAGAAAGTTCGCCAAAAAACGACCCAAGGCACCCGCAGGCCACCAGAAAATAGACGCAAAGCGTTATTGCATAACGACTTAAGAATTTTAGTGGGTAATTTCCGTATTTTTATGTGGAAGACGATCAGGCAGCGATTGCAAAACCTGAGGGAGTGAGTTTGTCGAATCTGGGCTATCGCGAGCGTTTTCCACTGAACTGTCCACGGTTAGCAGGTCGATGACGCCCTTAGCAAAGCACGAATTACGAATGCCCAATGACGAAGACTTGTAGGCCAAAACTTATGCGTACGATCACTTGGTTCACTTTGGCGCTGCTAGCGTTCTCCTCCGCCTCTCCCGGCTCTTGCGGAGAAGCGAAGAAATATCTTCTCAAGCCGCTGCTTTCCCCGGGCGAAACCGCGAGCGTGTCGCTCGAGCTTGAAGTGGGCGGCGAGATGATTTTCCTCGACAAAACGGAGCCTGAAAGGCTTCCTATGCGTGTTGAGGGTCGTATGAGCTACCGCCAGCAGATTATTGCCTGGTCTGCCGATCCCGCTGAAGTTGCCCGATCGTTAAGAAGCTACCAAAAGGCCTCAGCCACTTTCAAAGTCGACAAGAAAAGCGAACAACGCTCTCTTCCCTCGAAAAAACGTATCATTGTCTCGGAACTGCGAGACGGTCGGGCTTCGTTGACGGGTAGCTCGGGTCAGCTCACCCGGAAACAGTACGACTTGGTCAACGTGCTAGGCAGCAGCTTAGCCATCGACCGGCTGCTGCCGGGCCGCGAGGTGGCTGAAGGAGAGAACTGGGACCACGACAAGAAAGTGCTTGGCGCCTTGCTAGGCATGGACCACGTGGCCGTCTGTGAGGTCTCGAGTGTGGTGACAGGCCAGTCGCACCAGCAAGTCCAAATCCGCATGGCGGGTACCGTGCATGGGACAATCGACGGAGCGTCGACCGAGATAGACATCCGGGCAGCCTATTTGTTCCACCAGCGGCGTAAGCGAATTACGAAGTTCAATCTGGCAGTCCAGGAAAAACGAGCGGCCGGCGAGGTGGTTCCCGGTTTAGACGTGGTGGCCAAAGTGCATCTGGTCGTTGGAACAGCACCGCGTAAGGCTCGCCTCAACAAGAAGCTAGTCAGCCAATTCAGCGATCTTTCGCAACCACTCCAGCACAAACTGCTTTACGACGCCCCAGAGCAAGGATTTCGTTTCCTGCACGATACGGCTTGGTATGTGACTGGCGAACAGCGCGACCAGCTTTCGTTACGTTGCCTGCAGGAGGGCGATTTGACGGCTCACTGCAACGTGAGCACCCTGCCTGCTCGCTCGACAGGCCGGCAGACGACTCTCGAACAGTTTGAACGCGACATCCGCGAATCGCTGGGCGACAATTTGGAACGGGTTACCGCAGCGACTCAATGGAAGACCTCGCTCGGCCACGACTGCCTGGGGATCATTGCCATTGGCAAATTCGAAGAGGTGCCCGTCGAATGGCGTTACTATCTGCTGGCAGGCGACGATCTGCCGCGCGTTTCGCTTGCCGTGACGCTCGAGCAATCGCAAATCAAACGATTTGCTGATGCGGATCGGGAAATTATCGAAACGTTGAAACTGTTGCCAAAAGCCGTGCCAGCCACGGCAAAAAAGCGATTGAAGCGTCCCGCAAAGAAAGCGGCGAGTCGTCCGAGCCGAGGAAAACATGCGTTTTGAAAGCCATGGGATTGCAATCCCATGGCTTGACGACCGATGGTGTGTTTTGCTTATCCGTTCGCAAACAAATCTTCGGCCCCTTCGATTTTAGGCACGACGATCACGCCGCCCTCGGTGACGGTAAAACCTCGACGGCGGTCGAGATCGAGATCGACTCCTACCTGTGCCCCATCGGGAATGTTTACGCTCTTGTCGACGATCGCACGGCGAACAATAGCATCACGGCCTACGCGTACATCGCCGAAGAGAATCGAATCGCTTACCTGGGCACGCTCTTCGATACGCACTTTGGGGCCGACGATACTGCCAATCACCTTGCCGCCAGAGATAATGGTACCTGCAGCAATAATGCTATCGTGGGCCGCCCCGCGGCGACCGTCCTCTTCGTTGAAAACAAACTTGGGGGGGGGGAGGTTGGGCTGATCGGTCCGTACGGGCCAGCGGTAGTCGTACAGATTCAATTGCGGCTGAACGCCGGTCAGCTCGATGTTGGCCTCGTAGTAGGCATCCAGCGTACCGACATCGCGCCAATACGATTCTTTCTTGTTGTTCTCGTCCTCAAACGGAAACGCCATCAGCCGATGTGAATCGATGATTGACGGAATAATATTTCGACCAAAATCATGCGCACTATCGGGCAGGGTCGCATCTTGGCAAAGTTGATCGAACAAAAACGCCGCGTTGAAGACGTAAATACCCATCGAGGCGAGGCAGTGCCCGTTGTCGCCAGGAATCGTGCGTGGGTTGTCCGGTTTTTCTTCAAAGCCGACCACTCGGCCTTCTTCGTTGGTCTGCATCACGCCAAAAGAACGTGCTTCGTCGATGCTAACGTTTAGGGCGGCGATGGTAAGGTCGGCGTTATTTTTTTCGTGATAGGCGATCATCTTGCTGTAGTCCATCTTGTAGATGTGGTCGCCAGCAAGAATAACCACATGTTTGGGTCGTTCTTTTTCGAGCGTGTAGATGTTTTGGTAGACCGCATCGGCAGTGCCCTGATACCACTGCTCGTCGATCCGTTGCTGTGGGGGCACGATATCGATGAACTCGCCTAGTTCACGACAGAGGAGATGCCGCCAGCCGGTATTCACGTGCCGATCGAGACTCATCGCCTTGTACTGAGTGAGCACCAGGATGCGCCGAATCCCGCTGTTGATGCAGTTGGAAAGCGTGAAGTCGACGATACGATAAATCCCGCCAAACGGGACGGCCGGTTTGGCCCGATCGCGTGTGAGCGGTTCGAGCCTCGATCCCTTGCCGCCAGCAAGAACTACCGCCAAAACGTCATTCATGGTCTGGATTCTCTGATTTTCGATACGTTTTGGTGATGGGACCGCGCGGCCGCAAACGAGTAACAAACACTGATTCTAATGGCAAGTCGCGGTGGGGCATACCGCGGTTGTGGTAACCGAAGCCTCTACGAATTTAACCGAAAGTTTCTCTCTTTATTCACAATACCTACACGAAAACTCAATGAACGAGAGCTACAACGAAGCCATGAGAGAGAACGACCGGTCGGGGCCCGAACCTCTGCTACGTGATGCCCACCCTCCACCGCCGCAAGTTTGAGCCCCGACTTTTTTCTTCTTTGCTGCTTGGATACTGAAATCTGCGAGAAATGAGGAAGATGTATGCGACTCAATCCACACTATCTGCCGACACCAGCGCAAATTACCGAAGCTTGTATTCTGATTCGTCAGCAGTGGTCACCTGCCGAATTGAAACGTCGTCGAATGTATGAAGCACAAGATGAAATACAACCACGTTGGCAGCCTCCCCAGATTAACACCTCGCTCTGCAACATCGCCATACAAAATGCTCTTTTAGAGGTTTGAAGTCAAAGACTCGGTACTGTTCAATAGCTGGTCATAGAGTTGAGAATAAGCACTCTGAAATGCTTCCATAGAAAAACAACCGAGCACCCTATCAGCGGCTGACGCTACTATTGAAGAAGCCATATCTTTGTCCTGCAGAAGTTGCATGGTATGCCGAGCACAGATGGCCCGGCTAGCAACGGGGAACAAAAAACCGGTGCGTCGTGCCTCGATTATCTGACGATGGACCGCCAGATCGGTTGCTACCACAGGCACGCGTGAGGCCATGGCCTCCAAGGCGGCCAGGGGAGGAACTGCTGATTGTTCGGCGCTGAGTTGCCAAAATACTTCGAGATGCGGCAACCATGGCTCCAGATCGTCCTGCTGACCGAGAAATCGGATTGCGCTTGGTTCGCTCGCCAGCCGCGAGAAACGCTCGAGCCGATGCCGATCGGGCCCTGCCCCAAAGATGAGCAATCGGGCCCGCTCATCCAGGGTTCTCACAAGTTCAAAACACCAGATGGCTTCCTCCAGGCCTCGGCTCCGCGTCAAAGGCCCTGCCATGCCGATGATTCGTGCCTCGGCTGGCAGCGAAAGAAGCTTGAGAAATTCGGCACGCGAAAGCGGGCCGGAGCTGGGAGCCGCTACGCCGGGCGGTATCACCGTTGTTTTCGCAGTGCCAAGCTTCTGCGGGCTGGGAACGACCAGCCAGTCTGCGAACGAATTAAGCTTCCCGGCCGGTAGGTGAGACAATGTGGTAAGGCATGGCACCCCAGCCGAGCGGGGTCTGACAAACTTGGCGTAGCGCAGCGGAGTCAGTCCCCAAATGTGCAGCAGGTCGTGCGGCTGCTGTCGCAGCTCGGTAGCCAGTCGGTAAGTCGCGATCGGATCATATTGCCAACGCATTTCAAGGACTCGACAAGTCGCGCCGGCTTGCTCCAGGTGAGCCCGATACTGGGAAGCGGCAGTAAATGCTACGATTCGCACTTTGCAGCCATCTGCCGACTGCCGGACGACCAATTGCTGTAATTGACGCGATTCGTCGGAAGAGTCCAGCGAAGAGATCAAATGCAAAATCTGTCGCGGCTGGCTCATGGGGATTGTCGAATAGAATCATCGAGTAGGATATCGGGCGAGGATTTGCAGTTTAACTATCCCGGCGCAATTTAGAAACGGTCTTCAATGCATCGTTGGAGGCTCCGGCGATCTGTCTGATCGCGGCAATTGAGAATCTTCTATGACAGACAATTCCAAGCAGTGGTCGACCGTTGAGGTTGCGGGGCATAAGTGCTTTTTGTTCGAGCCGAGGGCCCCTTCCCCGCATGGCTACACGGTGCTGTTCTTGCATGGCCTGCAGGCGGGTCGGCTAGAACACCACCCGAGAATCGTCGATCAGTTGGAGCGGCATGGGCTGCGTGTGATCGCTCCGAAGGCAGAACCTAGCTGGTGGGTCGATCGAATTTGCGAGCGGTTCGACCCGCAAATCACGGGCGAGCGGTTTGTGCTCGATCACGTGCTACCGTTTATTGCGGAGCACTGGCAGTGTGAACCGCCTCGATTGGCACTGCTGGGTCCGAGCATGGGCGGCCAGGGAGTGTTGCGGCTGGCTTACAAGTATCCCGATACGTTTCCCGTAGCGGCAGCCGTTTTTCCAGCGATTGACTTTCAAATTCGTATTGAAGAGGGCGACCCGGTGCTTTCGGCCATGTATCGCGATGCGGAAGAGGCCCGGCAAGACACGGCGACGCTGCATATCCATCCGCTCAACTGGCCACGCCATCAATGGTTTTGCTGCGACCCGGCCGACACACGTTGGCACAGGTCGGCCGAACGGCTGCGAATGAAGCTTTATTCGCTCGGCGTACCGCACGAATGCGACTTGGAAACCAGCGCCGGGGGACATAGTTGGGAGTATTTTGGAGAGATGGCCGAGCGGGCGGTTGGCTTTTTGGCGGAGCGATTAGAACAGGAACGGCGGCGGGTGGTTTAGTCGCAAGCCAAGGGATTGCAATCCCTCGGCTTTCAGCGGGGACCGATCTGTTTGAACTTTCCGCCGACTAAACCTTCTCCTCCCCCTTCGCCGGTCGTGTAGTTGTACCACAGTTTTCTTGCCGCCGATTCGGAGTAGGGTGCGCCAACAAACTCTTGATGAAAAAGCTTTGCCGGCACACGGCCATCGCCTTCCAGGATGAACATTGTTTTTTGTTGGTCGTATCTGGCCTTGTGAGAATGGGTGGTCACGGTCCCCCGCTCGCCCAAGTTGGCTTCAATCGTCACATTGCCTTCGGCCGAGAGTTCGATCGGGCCAAGACCAGTGGTTCGCCTCAGTCCCGCCATGGGACTCTCGACAATGCCAAGCCGATCGCTGGTAATGAGAATCGTTTCGGGACCAGGATTTCCGCGTACCGAGATTTCTAGCTTTTGATGCCAGGCATCGACGGGCCCGTAAATAGCTTTGGCGTCGCCAGCAACTTCGATTTGACGTCGATGCAAGTTGCCGCGCACATCGCGTTTGAATTCGACTCGTAAGAAGCGTAGCCCCTGGCCTGCCGGGGCCCTTGCCCGACTCGTACTGGCGAACCCGGTGATCTTGCTCGAGCTACTGGCAAGATGAACCGATTCCAGCTCGCCGGGTCCCATGCCACGTATTTCGCCCGTCTGTTGATTGGCGACAAATGACTGCAGCTTCATATTTTGCACCGAGACGATTCCAACTTCATCGCGCTGTTTGAACTCGGCAACGACCCCCTCGCGACATTCGATTTGTGCTAGCTCGTTCTGCCGTTGCTGGGCAGCACCATCGAAACGCACCGGCTCGCTGAGGGTCACCAGCATGCGTTGGGTGCTGAGCGAACCCTCGTTGGTATTCGCCACGACATTGCCATGAAAGCTGACGACATCTTTCTCGAGCCGCATGCCACCTTGCCAACGGACCATTAAGAACTGCAACCCGCCGAGCGGTTTTCCGCTAAAATCTTTCTTCATCGGGAGCCGCAGCTCGCCGGGCGAATCAATCCATACTCGGCTCTCACCACGATTCATGCGAAGCGTCGCGGCACGGATCGACATGCCAGCTGCGGTGATCGAGGCAGGTTGGCCCTGCAACGTAAACTCTGCGCTGGGCTGGTCAGCGTTTTCGACGTGCAGGTAGTTTCCTCGCACTTCGAGCGGCTGGGTTGCCGCATTGCCAACGCTCGACTCGCGGAAAACCACGCCACCGTTGGCATCGCCATTCATGTCGAGGCTCGTCACTTCGGGCTGGCTGTCGCGAACGGTCAGCAACATCTGCAGGCGATTACCCTCTACGTTGTAGGCACGGCCGCCTCGCTGGCCGCTGGTCAAACGGCTGACCTGCGCATCGCTGCCGTCAGGCTGGCCTAACACCAACTTACTCTCCGCGTAATCGACCTGCACTTCGAGATAGTTGACTTTGCCAGAAAGCTCCGCCGTTTCGATCGCCACCTGCCCATGCGCAACCATTTTATCTGGTACGACATCGCCCGGCAAAATCGCATCGGATTTTTTCGTACCCCGCTCACGAAGATGAAGCGTCATCGCATCGGCCCAAAGTCGACCCATCCCAACCATCTCAAGCCGAGGCCGACCATTGAGCGTAAGAACCGGTTTGCCGCCAACGCGATCAAGCCGCATCGAGTCGGCCCAACGAACTTCCAAGGGCTTTTGCGATTGACCTTCGGGAGCGATCGCACGCAGCCAGCCATGCCCTGCGGCCAGCAGCGTACCAATTTTCTGAGGCGAGCCTGCGGGCGGCGCTTGGTAGCGAATTTGCCGGGCGTGGATTTCGCTCCCCTGGAAAGTGAGCGTGACTTCGTTGCCCTGGTCTAAGGTTACGCGTCGCGACGATACCTCAACTCGCAAACGCTTGCAGCGGGCGGTCGCTTGTTGCGACTGCGAGTTGAGTACGACCAGCTCGGAATCAGTGCCGATCGCCTCGATCGAACCGGGCAGAAAACCACCCAGGGCTTGCTGTTGCCCGACGTCTTTGTCCTGAGCGAAGTACAGGTTAAGATTCTCGCTGAGCAACTGATCAACTTGTCCCTGTGGATAGATTTGCACCAGTTTTACTTTTTTCGAAAACGAAGCGACTTGATGCGCAAAATCAAATCGAAACGGACCTTCGCTGGTGACCTTGACAGGCGGAGAGGTAGGCGGAGCATTGTTTTGCCCTACTACGCCAAACATTTTCGTGACACCAGGTGAAAATTGGGCCTGAACCTCCTGCTTGATTTCTAAAGAATCGATCCCGCCAATGCTTGGCTGCGAATCGCGTGATTGGGCCCGTTCGACGGCTACTAAACGGATTTCAAGCTCCCGACCTTTCCCCCAATGAGGTCCGAGACGCATGTCGACCGTCGAGTCGGTGCGAATCAGATCTTCGTTCATGTAAACATCGCGCGTGGTGAGCAACAGGTCGTCCTCGGGCCCCGGATCGCGCATATCGCTACGTACGGTGATGTCGCCCATCAACTGGCCCCACTGAATTCGCCCAAAACCACTCAGGCCGGCCTGGCGGACTCCTTCGTCCATTTGCAGGACCGCGCCGTGCGGTGCTTCAAGTATCACGGTATCGCGGGGCGGCGGTTGGCCTCGTTCTCGTTGATGGGGGAAAAACAAGATCACGCATTTCTTGACCCGCACTTGGCCGTTGTCGTTGGTCTGATAATCGTCGAGCACAAACATAGCCTTGCCGGCCTCGAAGGTAATCGGCGGCTCGGCGAGCGTCCAATGATCTGCAGGAAAATACGCGGCCAGCAGCTCGCGATGTTTATGGACCACCGCACGGGCTTCAGTCCGCTCTTGTTCAGTCGAAGCAGTTGCCGACGGATTGCCAACAAACGTCGGATCGACAAACGGGACCACGGCGAGCACATACATTTGATAGACGACCACCGTCGTGGCGAAGGCAATCGCAGCATGTGTAAGACGGGTAAGCATAAGGAAATGCAGAGTTTGGAATTGCGGAATTGCGTTAGCGCCGTCGGCTACGACGGATATAAAAAAACGTCGTGGCCGACGGCGCTAACTTTGGTATTTTCTGATGGCTGCTTTCCAACGGTTGGTGTTTTTTAGGAGGAATTCGACCACTTCGCGAATCGCGCCGTGGCCGCCGTTGAAGCTGGTCGTGTAGTCGGCTGCTTGGAGGTTTTCTTGGGCCGCATCGGCGACCGCCACCCCCAAGCCGACGTAGCCGTAGACCGCAAGATCGGGAAGATCGTCGCCGACGTAGCAAACCTCTTCCGGTTCAAACTGCATCTGCTTGCAGATCGCCTTCACGACCGCGAGCTTGTCGTCGACGCCTTGCCGGACGATCTCGATGTTCAGTTCGGCCGCTCGAAGTTTGACAATTTGTGAGCTGCGACCGGTGACGATGCCCAGCTGGCCGCCGCTCTGCTGCCAGAGCCGTATGCCTTGGCCATCGCGAATATGAAACTGTTTTGATTCGACTCCTTGGTTGTCAAACACGATACGCCCGTCGGTCATGACACCGTCGACGTCGCTGAGCAGCAGACGGATTGCAGAACATTTTTCAGTAAGTTTCATGGTCATTGGAAGGGGTAAATTCGCGGAGGGTCCACGTCTTTGGGTGTGGGTTCTGGCAGCAAGCTGAGCACATCGGTCACGTCGATGATTCCCCTGGGACAACCGTTGGCGTCGACTACTGGCAGCTCGCTGATTTTTCGTTCCCCTAAAATCTCCATGGCTACGCTCATTTTTTCGCCAACCTGAACTGTCGTTGGCGACTTTTTCATCACCTGACAGATCGGACGATCAAGGGCCCCGTCGTTGCGCATCTCGATCAGTCGGGCTAAGTCGCTATCGGTAAACAATCCGACAAGCTGCCCCAGGGTGTCGGTGAGAATGATCGCGCCGGTGCGACGGCCTGGCTTGGTGCAAGCGACCAGCACTTCACGAATCGTTTCATCGGCTCGCGCAACACGACACGCTTCGAGGCCGCGCATGTGCTCTTCGACATGACTGAGTTTAAGC
>Ga0114931_10005797_pt1 | contig 15279 bp, 9 predicted proteins | sample 2SBtaG_FD_89579 | JGI IMG/M metagenome (GOLD analysis project Ga0114931, IMG submission 89579) | Deep subsurface microbial communities from Kolumbo volcano to uncover new lineages of life (NeLLi) - 2SBTROV14_V59a metaG | ecosystem: Environmental > Aquatic > Marine > Volcanic | place: Kolumbo...
CACTGCGCGGCGTCGGCCTGGGACGAATCGGGCCTGGAGCGGTGCAACGAACTCGTCGGCGACGCCCGGCGGGCCCTGGAACAGGCCGGGGCCCAGTCGGCAGGGGCGACCGTCGTTCCCGATTGGGACCAGACCGCCGGCCAGATCCACGCCCGACTGAACCGGATCGAGACGTTGGCGCGCACCGGCCCGAGCGCTGCGCTGGCGGCGCACGCCGGAGCGATGGCCGACCGCGTCCGCCGCACCTCGGACGTGGTCCGGGCCCGCCTGGTGGGCGGGGCGCTGGACCTGTCCTCGAGCCTGTGGCGTCTGAGCGCGCTGGTCGTCCTGGCGACGCTGCTGGCCATGTTCGTCGCGCTGCTGCTGGCGATGCTGGGACGGACGATCGGGCGGTTGCGCGATGCCCGCCTGGCCCTGCACCAGACCGAGGCCCGCCTCGCAACGCTGGTCAATGCCGCACCGGTCGTCCTCTTCGGCGTCGATCGCAACGGGACGGTCGCCCTTATCGAAGGCAAGGGACTGGATTCCCTCGGCCTGGGCCCCGGACAACTGGTCGGGCGGACCGTTCACGAGGCGTTCGCCGAGGCCCCCCAACTCGTGGACTGCTTCGAGCGGGCGCTCGCCGGCGAGGCGGTTTCGAGCACCGTCACCTTCCGGGGCCAGACGCTTGAAACCCTCCAGGCGCCGATCCATGGCGAGGACGGGCGGGTCAGCGGCGTGCTGGGTGTGGCCACGAACGTCACGGACCGACGCCTTGCCGAGGAAGCGGTGCGGACCAGCGAACGCCGGTACCGGGCCCTGTCGGAACTGACTTCCGACTTCGTGTTCACCTGCCGCGTCGAAGACGACGGGCGGATCGTCCTGGACTGGACCAACGACGCGTTCGCGACCACGACGGGCTTTACCGTCGAGCAGTTGGCCTCGAAAGGCGGATGGCGGCGGTTGGTCCATCCCGACGACCGGGCCCAGAGCGAGCACGACGCCGAACAACTGCTCCGCGGAAGCGCCGTTATGGGCGTTCGACGGATCCTGACCCGCCCGGGGCTGGCCCGCTGGGTGCATGTGGCCATCCGACCCACATCCGATGAGGGCGGGCAAGGCGTTACCCGGCTGATCGGAGCCGCCCGGGACGTGACCGAGCAACGCCAGGCCGAGCAGAGCCTTCGTCAGAGCGAGGAGCGCTATCGGCGTCTTGTCGAGCAGTCCCCCGACGCGATCATCGTTCACCTGTCGGGCAAGATCGTGTTCACGAACCTGGCCGGGGCGGACCTGCTCGGGGCCGACCGTCCCGCACAACTGCTGGGGCGGCGCGTGCTGGACCTGATCCATCCGGATTACCTGGACCTGGAGCGAGAGCGGATCGAGCGGGTCTACGCGGGGCAGGACGCCGTCCCGTTGATCGAAGAGCGATACCTACGCCTGGACGGGACGCCCGTGGATGTTGAGGTGGCCTCGACGAGTTGCGTGTACCTGGGGCGGCGGGCGGCACAGGTCGTCGCCCGAGATATCAGCGGGCGCAAGCGAGCCCAGCGCCGCCAGACGCTCATGCTCCGCGAGTTGGACCATCGCGTGAAGAACAACCTGGCGGCCATCGTCTCGATCGCCGAGCAAACCCTCCGGGACGCGACCGACCTGGACTCGTTCGGGTCGGCCTTCCTCGGACGGGTCCGGGCGCTGGCAAGCCTGCACGACCTGCTGGCCCGGGGCGGCGCCGACGGGGCGGACCTGGAACGCATCGTCTGCCAGTGCGTCCAGAGTTACCGCCTGGGCCCGACCCAGGATGTCCGGATCCGGGGCCCCCGCGTTGCGCTGCCGCGGCGCATCGCCTCGACGCTCACCATGACCGTCCACGAGTTGGCAACCAATGCCGCCAAGTATGGCTCGCTTTCCGTGCCCGCCGGCCGGGTCAGCGTGCAATGGGACGTCCGGCCCACCGACCAGCACCCACGCACGCTCGTTCTGGACTGGACCGAACGGGGCGGACCCTCGGTTCGCGAGGACCGTCCAAGCGGCTTTGGAACGGAACTGATCCGCACCGCCCTGAAGTACGAGTGCCAGGGCGTCGTGGACCTGCTGTTCAAGCCCGAGGGCGTGGTCTGCCGGATCAGCGTCCCCCTGCCGGAGCGCCAGACGGCCCCCCGCGTCAAGGAGCCCGGGGACCGAGCCGTGGACATGAGCGGACCGACCTGATCAAATCTGGCCCGGTCTTTACCGGTTGCCTGTACACCGGGGCGCCGATTCGCTATCTTGTTATCCGTAATGCGGCGCGTTTCCTCGGCGTCGGTATCGTTTCGTGGTCCGGGAGGATCGCTTCGGGCATACTCTGCGTACCGGGGATGCCGGGCACGCGCCGCCGCGGGTTCTCGGACGAAGACGAGGCGAAGTAGAAGAGAAACACGAGAGCGGGAGAAGAGACCGTGATCGCCACATCGAATCTGTTCAAGTCCGTCTGGGCTGGGGGGATCGTCGCCGGTGTCGTCGGCGTCAGCGCCACGATGGGCATCATCAATACGACGCTGGTGGACTTCTTCGGCCCGGGTACCCAGCCCGGAGGACTGCTCGAGACGATCGTCAGCGCCCAGCAGTGCACCCTGTGCCACAGCGGCTACGGCGACGAGGAGCACGAGCCCTACGTCAAGTGGGCCGCGTCGATGATGGGCCAGGCCGCTCGCGATCCGATCTTTCACGCGGGGCTGGCGATCGCCAATCAGGACGCGGCCTTCGCGGGCGACCTGTGCCTGCGTTGCCACACGCCCGGCGCCTGGCTGGAGGGGCGGAGCCTGCCGACGGACGGATCGGCACTGACGGGCAAGGACTTCGAGGGCGTCTCGTGCAACGTCTGCCACCGGATGGTGGATCCGGTCTACGCCCCGGGGCAGAGCCCACCCGTCGACGAGCAGATCCTGGCCGACCTGACGGATCCCCCGGCAAGCCCGCACTCTGCGCACTATGTCATCGATCCGGAGGACCGCAGGCGGGGCCCGTTTGACCTGATCGAGTTCTTCTGGCACGACTGGGCCCAGAGCCCCTTCCACGAGTCGGCCAGCCTGTGCGCGACCTGCCACGACGTTTCAAACCCCGCCTTTACGCGCCAGCCGGACGGCTCGTACGCCCTCAACGCCCTGGACACGCCCCACCCCACGGACGACAAGTACGACCAGTTCCCCATCGAGCGGACCTACAGCGAGTGGTCGGCCAGCGCATTCGCCCTCGGGCCGATTGAGATGGGCGGGCGCTTCGGTGGTAACAAGACGGCCGTGAGCACCTGCCAGGACTGCCACATGCCGGACGGCTCGGGCTACGCGGCGCGCCCGGGGCTGGGGGCGTTCTTCCGCGACGACCTGCCCGTGCATAACTTCAGCGGGGCCAACTCGTGGGTTCTGCGGGCGGTGCGATCGCTCTATCCCGACGACGCGGCCACCGGGCTCAGTGCGCTGTCCGTGGACAAAGCCATCCTTGCCAACGAGCGCATGCTCGCCCTGGCCTCGGACATGAGCCTCGTTGCCGACGCGACCGACCTGACGGTTCGCATTACAAACATGAGCGGGCACAAACTCCCGACGGGCTACGCCGAGGGTCGGCGGATGTGGCTCAACGTTCGGTTTCTCGACGCCGCCGGGGGGCTCATCGCCGAGCGCGGCGCGTACGACACCGGAACCGCAACGCTCACGACCGCAGATACCAAAGTCTATGAGGCCGAGCAGGGGCTGGACGCGGCCGTCGCTGCGGCGACGGGCCTGCCCGAGGGACCGAGTTTCCACTTCGCGATCAACAACAAAATCTACTTCGACAACCGCATCCCGCCCATGGGCTTCACGAACGCCGCCTTCGAGGCCGTCCAGGCCCAGCCCGTGGGCTACACCTACGCCGACGGACAGAACTGGGACGAGACGACATACCCGATCCCCCCCGGGACTGATTCGGTCCAGGTAAACCTGTACCACCAGACGACCACGCGCCAGTACATCGAGTTCCTGCGCGATGAGAACATAACAAACGGCGCCGGGCAGACCGCCTACGACCAGTGGGTGCTCCACGGAAAGAGCGCCCCGGTCCTGATGCTCAGCCAGACCCTGGACCTGACCCCGCCCTGCCTGGCCGACATCGACGGCGACGGCGACGCGGACGTGGCGGACTTCTTCGCGTTCATCCTCGCCTTTGCCTCGGGCGATCCGGCCGCCGATCTCAATGGCGACGGGTCGGTCGACGTTGGCGACTTCTTCGTGTTCATAGTGGGCTTCGCCGCAGGATGTGCGTAGAGCGCCCTTCGGCTCGGTCGAAAGGAGTCTCTGAGCAGCCCCCCCCTTCTCCCCCACGGCGGCCATGAGATCGTGTACGGTGTGAGAGGGTCTGTGATCGCGTATGAGCACGCAGGCTGGCGAAGGCTGAGATCGCGTCCACAGATCAGCCCGGCCGCCAGAGTCGCGATGTTCCGAGGTCCCGATAGAGACAGAGATCGCGATAGAGACATCCGTCTGGGCCAAAGCGGGCGAACGGACTCGAACCGTCAACATTCAGCTTGGAAGGCTGACGCTCTACCAATTGAGCTACGCCCGCGAGATGGTCGCCCATTGTAGCGGCCGATCGGGGGATCCACGTCTCGCCGAGCACCCGGGAGCCTCGCCGCGTACCTGGGAGCCTTGTCGAGCGCCTGGGCCCGGGCCCGGCTCAGGGGGGCAGTCGCCCTGCGTGCAGCCGTCACCCCGGCACGATCGCCAGCGCTCGCACGGGGCTCCCGCTGCCGTGGACGATCTTCAGGGGGGCGGCGATTACGACGGCGCCCGTCGCCGGCAGTTCATCCACTCGGCACAGGCTCGCCAGCCCGAATCGCCCCGAGCCCTGCATGACCTGATGAGCCGGGAAAGGGGGATCGAACGAGCCCGCCCGCCCCGCGTCGGTCCCGACCGTCTCGACCCCCACGCCCAGGACGTCCCGCTCGTGGGCCAGCAGTTCCACCGCTTCCCTGGTGAAGCCCGGCCAGTGCGGCCCATCGTCGTCGGTGTTCAGGAACGCCTCGGCGCCGATCCGCTTGGACCAGTCCGTGCGCATCAGCAGCCACGAGCCGGGCGCGATCGGCCCGTGCTCTTCCTCCCACCGCTGGATCTGCCCGGGTTCGAGCAGGAAGTCGGGGTCGTCGCGGACCGCCCCGGAGCAGTCGATCACGCACGCGGGCCCGATGAATCGGCTCGCGGGGATCGTGTCGCAGGCGTTGTCGGGCAGATCCCTGCCCGTGATCCAGTGAACGGGGGCGTCAAAGTGCGTGCCGGTGTGTTCGCCGAAGCTCAGCGCGTTCCAGTACCACGCCGGGCCGGGCTCGTCGTATCGGCTGATCGGCTCGATCGAGCACGCCGGCGAAGGGGCGAACGGCGGCGGCAGGTCGATCACGGGCGTATCCGGGCCCAGCGGCTGGGCCAGGTCGATCACGCGAAACCGCCCCGAGGCGAGCCCGGCAACGAGTTCATTGAGCACATCCGGCATCAGTTCCAGTCCCTCCTTGCGGTTCGCCCTGGATGGTCAGTCGGCCGCCTTGCCTGCCGGCACCGATGTGAGCCACCGCTGGAACTGGAACCGGTTTTCGAGCAGGCCCAGGTCCGTCACGAACTGTTTGGGGCCGACCGCGTCGACCTTGGCCACAAGCGTGGTCATCCGGTTCGAGTCCAGCGCCGAGTCAAAGGCGGCCGTGAAGTCCTCGATCGTGCGCACGCACGCGGTTTCCGGCACTCCCGCGGCCGCGGCGATCGCGGCGATGTCGCTGCCCGTTCCCGTGGCGGTCGGGAAGCCGCCGACGGAGAGTAGGCTCTCGTTGTCGAACACGACGTGGACGAGGTTCGCCGGGCGGTATCGCCCGAGGGTCGTGAGCACACCCATGTTCATCAGGACGGACCCATCGCCATCAAAGACGACGACCTTCAGGTCCGGGCGAGCCAGGGCGATGCCCAGGCCCATCGACGGGGCCAATCCCATCGCGTGCTGGAGGTAGAAGAAGTTGGGACGGTGCCCGATGGACTGAAGTTCGGCGGCGACGGCGCCCATGATCGTGACGACCGCGCAGGCGTCGAGCCGGGGGTATACCGCCTTGAGCGCGTCGATCCGGCGCATCAGTCCTCCCACATCAAGTCCCGCCCCAGCAGCAGCGCGACCGGGCGCAGGGACGACTGGGCCAGGGTCATCGCCTGCTCGATCCGGTGGGCCACGTGCGCGGGCTCGTCGAGGCGGGTCCAACGGATCCGCAGGGCGTCGAGGACGGGGACGGTCTGCCCGCCGCCCTCGGTCTGCCACGGATCGCCCTCGCCGAAGCCGCCGCGATCGCTGATGAGCATGAGCAGCGGCACGCGGTACAACTGGGCGAGCGAGACGATCCCGTTGATGCTCGCCAGGAACCCGTGATTCTGCATGAGCATCGCGGACTTCGCCCCGGCCAGGTGCGCCCCGGCCGAGATCCCGACGCCCTCCTCCTCCTTGGCCAGGCGAACGAGCGAGACGTCCGGGTCGTCGTCGGCCATGCGGATCAGGTGGACGAGCCACGTCTCGGGCAGCGCCGAGATGATGCGCACGCCCTGGTCCTTCAAGGCGCTGAAGATCAGGCGCGAGTTGTCGATGGAAACGGGCATAGATAGGTCTGGAACTCGCTGCGCATCATACCGGACGCCCGGCGCCCGGTGGCGATCGCCTCATCAGGCGTGCATCCGCCCGGGGTCTACCCCGGGGTCGTGACGTGTTGGCTGGCTCGATCGGGCACAGCGATCATCCGATCGGCGGGCGTCGATCCCAGACGTCCAGTGCCCGCTCCAGCGCCATGCCCAGGCGAACGATCGTCCCCTCATCAAAGAGGTGCCCCCAGATGGTGACGCCCCGGGGCTGGTCGGGCTTGTCGAAGCCGGCCCGGAACGTCAGCGACGGGTGCCCCGTGTTGTTGGTCACCACGAGCATGGGCCCGGCGAAACTCGGCCCGATGATCGCGTCCACGTCGCTCATCCACGCATCGAACACCCGCGTCACCTGCCTGCGAAAACGCATCGCCTGGACGAACTCGATCGCCGGGGTGAACCACGTCGTGCGGAACGAGTTGGGCCAAGCGCGGGGCTCCTGCCAGGTCAGTTCGTCGTCGCGGTCGGTCAGCGTCAACTCCTCGAACGCGGCGGCGGCCTCGACGTTGAGAATCGTCAGCAACGCGCCGTAGGGTAGATCGGGCAGGTCTTTCATCTCGACCATCTGCACCCCGAGCCCCCGACAGGCCTTGAGCGCCGCCCGATCGACGTCGCTGGCCGAGCCTTTCTCGAACCAAGTCGGCACGTACCCGACGCGCAGCGTGTCGATGGCGCGCGTGGCGTCGAAGTTGAAAGGTGCATCGACCGAGGAGGCATCACCGGGATCGGCCCCCGCGATGGCGGGCAGGACCATCGCGCAGTCCTCGCACGATCGGCACAGCACGCCGATCTTGTCCATGGACCAGCACAGGGCCATCGCACCGGTGCGGGCCACGCGCCCGAACGTGGGGCGCAGGCCCGTCGCCCCGCAGCGCATGCAGGGCGAGACGATCGAGCCGAGCGTCTCGGTGCCGAGGCTGAAGGAGAACAGCCCGGCGGCGGTCCCCGCGGCCGACCCCGCGCTTGAACCTGACGAACCCTGGTCCAGGTTCCACGGGTTTCGCGTCGTGCCGCCGAACCACATATCGCCGTAGGCGAGCGCCCCCATTGTCGTCTTGGCCACGAGCACGGCGCCGGCGTCGGCCAGGCGCGTCACCACCGCGGCATCGGAATCGGGCACTCGGTCCTTGTAGGGCGCGGCGCCCCACGTCGTTCGGATGCCGCGCGTGTCCAGCAGGTCCTTGGCTCCCCAGCACAATCCGTGCAGCGACCCACGCCAGCGCCCGGCCTTGAGTTCCTCGTCGGCCCGGTGGGCCTGACGCATCGCCAGATCCTCCGTGATCGTGATGACCGCTTCGAGTTTCGCGCCGATCGGGCGCAGGCGATCGAGGTAGATCCGGGTCAGGCGTGTGCTGGTCAGATCGCCGCGGCGGATCCAGATCGACTGGGATCGGGCCGGGGCGAACGCGATGTCGCGGTCCGCGTCGGGAAGCGGACCCGGATCGTCGTCGCTGTACACGAGCCGCTGTTCCCGCTCGCCCACTGATCCAATCGATCCCGGATCGAACACGGTCGCCGGCCCCAGCCCGTTGGGCAGGCTGGACCGCTGGCGCCGATCGCGGTATCGGCTCGCGGCCCGCTTGAGCCCCGGCACGATCAATCGCCGCTCCTTCTCCGTGAAGGCCAGGGCCGCGATCTTCTGCGCCTCGGCGACCGTGGCGGGCGTGATCTCATCGGTATGCTCGTTCGACCCGTCTGCGTCTTCGGGCTGAACGATCGCCTCGCCCGCGGCAGCGGGCGCGACCATGGCCGCGGCTGCCCCGGTGGCCAGGAACCTTCGGCGTGTCAGCGCATCATCCGTCGCGTCACTCATTGCCGATCCTCCCGCGTGTCTGTCCGGGGCGTCGTGATTCCGTGCCCGGGCCCGGCGATCATCGCGCGACCGTGTCGTACCAGCCGTAGGCGAGCGTGGCCAGAATACCCGCGGGAATCCCGTACCGCATCCAGAGGATCAGCCACCCCGGGACGGGCATCGACGTACTCCGACGGATTTCCTGGAGCGACACCGATCGCCCCACGCACCAGACCAGGGCCACCACCGCGAGCACAGCCCCGATCGGCTGCATCGTCGTGCCCCAGATCAGATCACTCCATTCGATGTACCGTCCGACGGTCCAGGCCGGGATGCTCAGCGCCGCCTCGACGATCAGCACAACCACCAATGCCCGTGATCTCGACCAACCCAGCCCGGTTCCCAGCGCCTGCACCACGACCTCGTAGGCCGCCATCAACGAGAGCAGCGCCACGATGAAGACCGCCAGGTAGAACAGCACACCGAACGCGTGCCCACCGGGCATCAGGGCAAAGACCCGCGGCATCACGTCAAAGAGCAGTCCCGGGCCCCCGTCGAGCGCGACGCCCATCGCCACCGCCGCCGGAACGATGACCAGCCCGGCCATGAGCGCCGCGGCGACGTCGGCCCCGGCCGTCAGTGCCGCTCCCCTGGGGATGTCGTCGTCGTGCCCCATGTACGACCCGTAGGCCACCATGAACGTCCCACCTACGCCCAGCGAGAAGATCGCCTGCCCCATCGCGGCCAGCGCGGTCGTTCCCCTGAACGCATCGGCGCGCGGAACGAGCAGCTCGCGCAGGCCCGCCCCCGCCCCGGGCAGCGTCAACGACCGCACGATCAACACGAGGAACAGGAGGAAAAAGATCGGCAGGGCCACGCGGCTGATCCGCTCGATTCCCCCACGGACCCCCATCGCCAGCACGCCGCACGCCAGGGCGATCGTCGCGACGGTGTAGCCCATCTGCGCGGGCAATGTTGAGCTCGCAGCCCGCCCGAGCAGTTCCACGGCCGCTGCCTGGAGCACCATCGCGATGACAACGCCGTAGTACGACGAGGCCATCACGACCGTGACCAGCAGCAGCACGGTCCAGAATCCCGCCCCCGGCAGGCGTGCTCGCCGGTACGCGCCCCATGGGCCACGCCCGGTCGCCCGTCCCAGCGCCCACTCGGCCATGAGCACGGGCACGCCAAAGGCCAGAACGATTCCCAGGTAGAGCAGCAGGAACGCCGCCCCGCCGTAGCGGCCCATCATGTACGGAAAGCGCCAGATGTTTCCCAGGCCGATCGCAACCCCGGCCGTCGCCAGCACCGCGCCCCACGCAGAGGAAAACGTCGCCCGCCCGGGCCCTGAGCTGGATCGATCGGATTGCACGAATCAGAACGTAGCGGAACAAACCGTGCCCCACCAGTTGTTCACCCTCCCGGAGGCTGTCGGACGGTGGACACCCCGTGGGCTGGATCGGATCCAGTTCCGGAACGTGCGGGCACCTCTGCGCCGGCTCATTGTTGCCAAGCCCCATCTGCTCGAATCGACCAAGCGATCTGCCCCTCCGTATACTGCGTGCTCAGTCGTTTCCGTCGCCGAACCGCATCCCGAAAGGCCCAGCCCATGCAGACACAGACGCGATTCCTCACTCCCGAGCAGATCGAGCGTTTCAAGGCCGACGGATATCTCGTGGTCCGGGGGCTGTACGACCCCGACGAAATGCAACGGATCAGCCGCTGGACGGACGAGGTTTCGGCCTGGCCCGAGACGCCCGGTCGGCACATGATGTATTTCGAGACCAGCAGCAAGGACGGCGCCCGGATCCTCAATCGCCTGGAGAACTTCGAGCCGTACCACGAGGGTTTCTCGCGGCTGTTCGCCGCGGACAAGATGCTCGGCGCGATCTCCGATCTGTTCGGTCAGGATGCGGTCTTGTTAAAGGACAAGATCAACTTCAAGATGCCCGGCGCCGACGGGTTCGCCCCGCACCAGGACGTCCAGGCCGGTTGGCACGCCTACGGGAGCCTGCACATCACCGCGATGATCAGCGTCGATGCCTGCACGGTCGAGAACGGGTGCCTGGAAATGGTCGCCGGATACCAGGACAAGGGGCTCATCGGGCAGTCGTGGGCGCCGCTGACCGATCAGGACATGGCCGGAATGCAGTTCGTCCCGCTGGAAACCGAACCGGGCGACGCGGCATTCTTCGACTCGTTCGCCCCGCACCGGTCGGCCCCGAACACGACCGACCGGGCCCGGCGCGTCCTGTACGTCACGTACAACACGGCCTCGGAGGGCGATCAGCGCCGGCGCTACTACGAGGACAAGCGAAAGAGTTACCCACCCGACTGCGAGCGCGAGCCCGGCAAAGAGTACGTCTTCCGCGTCTGAATCCACGCGAGGGCACACGCATGAGCATCAAGCCATGGGATGCACGCCTGGCGGGCGTCATCGTCCGCCCCCTGGTTCACACGCCGATCACCCCGAACCACGTGACCACGCTGCGCCTGGTCGTCGGGTTGGTCGCGGTGGGCGTCCTGGCGCACGGTGGGCGGGATTGGACGATCGCCGGGGCCGTCCTGTTCGTGCTGTCGAACTTCATCGACCACTGGGACGGGCAACTGGCGCAACTTACGGGCAAGTCCAGCCACGCGGGCGACGTCTACGACCGCTGGTGTGATGCGATCGTGCAGATCCTGGTCTTTGCCGGGATCGGCGTCGGGCTTCGCCTCGGTCCGATGGGTCTGTGGGGTCCGATCGTCGGGATCTTCGGGGCGATCTCGGTGGGAACGACCTACCTGCTCAATGCCCTGGCCGAGCGCGACCAAGGCCCGGCGGCTTCGGATCAGCCGTCCTGGGCTGGGTTCGAGATCGAGGACATCCTGTACCTGACACCGGTTCTTGCGGCCGCGGGCGGGCTGGGGCTGCTGCCGATCGCGGCGTGCGTCGGTGGACCGATCTATTCGCTCTGGACGGTCTGGCGCTGGCGCGGGCTGCGACGCGCGGGGGCGAAAGCGGAGACGATCGCGGGCGGGACGCCCGCGCCACTGGGGCCCGCGGGCGGGACACCCGCGCCACTGGGGCCCGCGGGCGGGACGCCCGCGCCACTGGGGTCCGCGGGCGGGACGCCCGCGCCACTGGGGCCCGCGGGCGGGACACCCGCGCCACTGGGGTCCGCGGGCGGGACGCCCGCGCCACTGGGGCCCGCGGGCGGGACACCCGCGCCACTGGGGCCCGCGGGCGGGACGCCCACGCCACTGGGGCCCGTCGCGATCATCCTGGCTGCGGGCGTGGGCCGACGCCTGGGGGAGGGAACGGGCGCCAAACCCGGACCCAAGTGCCTGCTCGGTTTCAGCGGGCGCACGCTGCTGGATCGCCACCTCGGGGCGCTTGGCGACCTGGGCATACGCGAGACGGTGATCGTGACGGGACATGACGCCGATGCAATCGAATCGGCGATCCGCGGTCAGGACGAAGCGCCCACGCTGGTCCACAACCCCGACTATCGCCGGGGCAGCGTCGTGAGTCTGTGGTCGGCGCGGCAATGGCTGGAACGAGGTACGGAGAAGTCCGGGTGGGGAGTGTTGGTTATGGACGCCGACGTGTTGTACGACCCGTTGATCCTGCGCCGACTGATCGAATCGCCGCACGAGAACTGCTGCCTGATCGACCGGGGTTTTGAAGAGGGCGACGAGCCGGTCAAGGTCTGGATCCGCGACGGGCGGATCGTGGAACTGGGCAAGGGGCCGGCCCCCGATCAGCGCTTCGATACCGTCGGCGAATCGGTCGGGTTCTTTCGCCTGTCCGCAGCGATGGCCGTGCACGTGGCCCGGGCCTGCCAGCGACGTGTGGAGGCCGGCGATCGCGACGAGCCGCACGAGAATGCCTTGCGCGAGGTGATCCTCGCCAACTCGGATCGGTTCGCTGTCGAGGACATCACGGGCCTGCCCTGGACGGAGATCGACGTTCCTGGCGACATCCAGCGGGCGCGGGACGACGTGCTCCCACGGATCGAGCGGGGGTGCGGATGCCACGTGCGAACACACGTGGGGGCTACTTCCAGCAGGGCGGCCCAGATGTCCGCTCCCGATGATGGCGAGCCCGTCCCGTGCCATGTACCTCCGGTTTCTCCGTCGTGAACTCCCGAACGCCCCGAACTTCCTCTCCACAACAGGATTACTTGCCGATGGACGCCGAAATCCAGGTTCTCAAACGATCGATTGACCGCACACCCAGCCGATGCGCCGCGTTGCGAGCCCTGATCCGATCGCCGGATCTCGAGTTCATCATGGAGGCGCACAACGGGCTCAGCGCCCGGATCGTCGCCGAGGCCGGGTTCAAGGGGATCTGGGCCAGCGGCCTGGCCCTGTCGGCCCAGTTCGGCGTGCGCGACAACAACGAGGCCAGCTGGACCCAGGTCGTGGACATGCTCGAGTTCATGGGCGACGCCGTGGACATCCCGATCCTGCTCGACGGCGACACCGGCTACGGGAACTTCAACAACATGCGCCGCCTGGTGCGCAAACTCGAACAGCGCGGCATCGCCGGCGTCTGCATCGAGGACAAGGTCTTCCCCAAGACCAACAGTTTCATCGACGGCGAGCACCAGCCCCTGGCCGATCCCGACGAGTTCTGCGGCAAGATCAAGGCCGCCAAGGACACGCAGGAGGACGACGACTTCTGCGTCGTTGCCCGAACCGAGGCGCTGATCGCGGGGTGGGGCATGGACGAGGCGCTGCGCCGCGCCGAGGCCTACCACCGGGCTGGCGCCGACGCGATCCTGATCCATTCCAAGCAGTCCCGGGCCACGCAGGTCGTCCAGTTCGCCCGCGCCTGGGGCGGGCGCTGCCCGCTGGTGATCGTCCCGACCAAGTACTACAGCACGCCGACCGAGGTCTTCCGCACGGCGGGGATCAGCCTCGTGATCTGGGCGAACCACATGATTCGTTCGGCGATCTCGGCTATGGCCCAGACTGCGCGGCAGGTGCATCAAGAACAAACGTTGGCCTCGATCGAGGACCGGATCGCGCCGGTCTCGGAGATCTTCCGCCTCCAGGGGGCCGACGAACTGGCCGCCGCCGAGCGCCGATATCTGCGCGGGCGTCAGAGGGTCGGGGCCGTGGTCCTGGCCGCCACGCGTGGAGCCGGGCTGGAGGACATGACCCGGGATCGTCCCAAGGTGATGCTCCCTGTCGCGGGCGTGCCGCTGCTGCACCGGCTCATGGGCGATCTCAAGTCCCAGGGCGTCAACGACCTGACCGTCGTGGCCGGCTATCGCCCCGAGGCCATCGATGCACCCGGCGTGCGCGTCGTCGAGAACCCCGACCACGAGCACAGCGGCGAACTGGCCTCGCTCGCCTGCGCCCGCGATGCCCTGGTCGGCGACACGATCGTCACCTACGGCGACCTGCTCTTTCGCCGACACGTCCTGCGCGATCTTCTGGACAACCCCGGCGACCTGGTCGCCGTCGTGGATTCGGCTCCGTCCGCATCCCCGACCGAACTCGCCCGCGACGCGGCCGACTGCTCGCAGCCCGATGACCTGGGCCTCTTCGAGCAGCGGGTCAACCTGCTCCGCATCCGCGAGCGCAGGGCCCCGGCGACCGATCCGCCCCATGGGCGATGGATCGGGCTGCTGCTGGTCAGGGAGACGGCGCGCCGGGCGTTCCTGGATGCCCTCGACACGCTCGCCACCCGTGAGGACTTCGACTCGCTGGGCATGCCGGACCTGCTCAACGACCTGATCGAGGCCGGGCAACGCATCGACGTGCACTACATCCACGGGCACTGGCTGGACGTGAATACGATGGAAGACCTCGGGCGCGCGCACGGCTTCGCCTCCGGACAGCCCCGTTGATTCTGTGGTACTGCGAGAATGATACACGCCGACCAGTTCATCACCCGCGTGCAGGAATCCGGCTTCGGGCTCTTCTCGGGCGTGCCCTGTTCGTTCCTGACACCCCTCATCAACCACGTGATCAACGATCGATCGTTGCGCTACGTCCCCGCGTCCAATGAGGGCGACGCCGTTGCCGCGGCCGTCGGCTCGTTCCTGGGCGGGACGCCCGGCGTGGCCATGATGCAGAACTCAGGACTGGGCAACGCGGTCAGCCCGCTGACGAGCCTGGCCTGGGTCTTTCGCATTCCCGTCCTCGTGATCGTCACGTTCCGGGGCGACCCGGACCTGCACGACGAGCCGCAGCACGAGTTGATGGGGCAAATCACCGGCTCGCTCCTGGACACGATGCACATCCCCTGGTCCTGGTTGCCGAGCGAGGCGGATCAGATCCAGCCGACTGTGGCCCAAGCGATCGATACCATGCGCCGGACCGACCGCCCGATCGCGCTGGTCATGAAGAAAGGAAGCGTTGCCCCGACCGACCTGATCCAGGACCGGTCCACGCGGCAGGCGCGCCAGCCGGGAAGCGTGAACGAACGCTGGACCGGCCGCCCGGGTCGCCCCACCCGCGTCCAGGCCCTGGCCCGGGTGATCGAGCGGACGCCGCCGACCGGCAACTGCGTGGTCATCGCGACGACCGGGTACACAGGGCGTCAGTTGTACGCGATGAGCGATCATCCGAACCACCTGTACATGGTCGGGTCCATGGGATGTGCCTCGTCGCTGGGGCTTGGGTTGGCGCTGGCCCGACCGGACCTGCGTGTCGTCGTCGTGGATGGCGACGGGGCCGCCCTGATGCGACTGGGCAACCTGCCGACGATCGGCGCCTGCGCCCCGGCGAACTTCATCCACGTCCTGCTGGACAACGGGGTGCACGAATCCACCGGCGGACAGGCAACCGTCTCCGAGGCAATCTCGCTGGGCGCCATCGCCGCCGCCAGCGGCTACGCGACCG
>Ga0114931_10005798_pt1 | contig 15276 bp, 16 predicted proteins | sample 2SBtaG_FD_89579 | JGI IMG/M metagenome (GOLD analysis project Ga0114931, IMG submission 89579) | Deep subsurface microbial communities from Kolumbo volcano to uncover new lineages of life (NeLLi) - 2SBTROV14_V59a metaG | ecosystem: Environmental > Aquatic > Marine > Volcanic | place: Kolumbo...
GATTGTACTGTTATCAAGTCTGAAATCGTTGATCGATATTCGTTATTCTGTCTGTGGGCATTAGCATCAGGACTGATAATCCCCTCTTAATCTCCCCTTTAAAAAAGGGGAGAAGTCTGTTATTGCCCATTTTCTAGCCATACTACTGCTGTTTGTCGTGTTTGGTTATGATTTTTTAGGGGTCAGCTCAGTTCTGCAGGAGCAGTTCTTATTGGAGGACTGGGATGTCTTGCACTGGCGGTCCGATCCTTTCCCTCTGCTAAAAATTTTTCATACGCTATCTTCATTCTTGTTTCAGTTGCTGCTGCCCTATATTAACCTGAACTGTTCACTCATATTGGTAGCTTTCAGCTTAAATCCTAATATTTTCTCTGCTTCAACTCATCATGTTTGGAATGAGGTCACAGATGAGTCTTCGGGATTTCAAGGAAATCATACGTTCTCTCAGGGCCGTAGCCATTGGAATAGTCTGTCAATTCACAAGTATACCATTGTTGCATTAATGTTGATTTCAATTTTCCACTTTCCCATAGAAATATCAGCAGGAATCTTGCTGGTCGGGGCCAGTCCCAGTGGCTTGGCTTCCAATGTCATGTCTTTCCTTACAAACGCGAATGTGGCACTAAGCATTACCCTCACCGCAATTGCTACTCTTCTATCTCCCTTGCATACTCCACTGATCATGAAGATGTTGGCTAATACCCTTATACCCGTTGACTTTTGAAACATGATGCTGGGTATCATGGACATCGTTATTCTACCTGTTGTTGCAGGTCTGGCATTTAATGAATTTAATACTAGAAGTAAGATAAATTAACTTATTGGATCTCTTATACTTATAGTTATTAAGAATATGATTTACTTCTTCACAATTTCCACTTCAATCGGAGCTTTAGCATGGTCTTTTGGGGTTGATCTGGGTTGGTTTTTTCTCCTTCTCAAATTGGCAGGAAGTCCTATTTAAAAGAGGTTTTGGTCATTATCGACCACTTATGGAAAAAGCTCTCAGTCTGGTATCCATGATAGGCATAGGTTATATTATCGGTGTGATTACAGCCGCCGGGAGAAATGATCTTTTGTAGATTGGCGCCCTGCTAATGCTGGCATGTTTTATTCATAACATCCTTGGTTATGGACTGGGCTACCTTTTTGCTGGTATCCTGAGACTTGACAAACCTTCCCGACGAACTATTGCATTGGAAGTCGGCATGCAGAACTCAGGATTGGCCTTAGGTATCGCTCTGCAGATGGGTAAAATGGCGACGATTGGATTGGCCCCGTCGGTCTTTAGTCCCCTGATGAATATTACAGGATCTTCACTGGAAACCTGGTGGAGATCAAAAACAGCCGATTGAAAGGTTCTTCTAAATGAACAATTGACACAATTCCTTTTAAATTATCATTAAAAAAATTAACTTCGACTGACTTTCTCAATCACAAGACCGTATTGTGAATAAAACAAGCAAGAAAAACTTGCATAACCATTAACCTAAACCAACCTATCTATGAAAACTTCCTGCAAAATACTTATTTCTTCTTTTTTCCTATTGTATTGCATTACATCCTTTGCTCAAAGCCAAACGGTGCACACTATTGTGTTGAATGTAAATACCGGCGAAATCGTTAAACCGGATATTGAACCCTTTTGCAGCTTTGAAGGGCAGGACCCAAATGTACCTGACAAAGATTTTACCACTAAGGTAAGCGTAGGAGACATTATCATTTGGGTCGGTAGAACTTCGTCAGAGAATGATGTAGTGAATATCACCTCGATCAACTACCGAGGTGGAAAAAATATTCTTGGTAAAAATCGAATTGGGGACCAGGATGGCATTGTAATGGCAACCGTGAAAACAGGAGTATCAGGTGACGAAGAGAAATACACCATTTCCTTCAAGGTATTTAATGACGGCAGACGTCGAAACGGGACATTTTTAATTGATCCGAAGCTCACCGTTCACTGACCCAGGTGAAATAACTACCTGTTGATGGAAAAGCTATTTTCCTACATTCTTTATTTTAAAAAGGCCTGCATAGTGCTTGGCTTTTTTTTTATAATTCAGCAGATTGTTAATGGGCAGGATAAAAAGCTTGCCGATAGTCTGGAAGTTGTATTTAAAACCGGCAGTTATAGGGCTGATAATATATTAGAAGTCTTGAATGGCCTGGCCATCAATCATCCGGATCCCGACCGAGCAGTGGAGTACAGTGAAGCCCTCTTGAAAGCAGCACAGGCATTAGACTCTATACCGTATATTTTAAGTGGATACTTACAAAAAGGGAATGCCCTAAGTTCTAAAGGAAATCTTACGGATGCCTTAGAAACCTATTTTAAGGGGGCCAATATTGCTGTAAAAAATCATCGAAATAAAGCGATAGGGAAATTTTACCTTTCAATTGCAGGCGTTTATTCTGTTATGGGAAATAAGCACAATACCATCGAGTATTATACCAGTGCCATCAAAATCCTTAAAGAGGAGAATGACTCCTTAAGTTATGCAACAGCATTAGAAAATCTGGGTGATGAGTATAACCTAAGTTTTGCTAATCCAGATTCTGCCTTGATCTTGTTTTATCAATCGGGGACAATTTTCAGAGAATTAAATTTTAAACGTGGAATAGCCTATAATCTGGGAAATATAGGATTGGCTCATGCTCAAAAGGGCAACAATGTAGTGGCTGAAAGTAATATAATTGAGGCTATTGACATGCTTGACGAACTTGGAGATTACCCTCCAATCTGCATCTATCTCACGTATATGTCAGACATCTATGTGGATAAACAGGATATCAATGCTGCCTTGGATTATGCCAGGAGGAGCCTTACTCTTGCCTTGAAATATGGCCTAAAGCAGCAGATCAGTGACGCTTACTTCAAGCTATCTCATTTGTATGAGAAAATGGACAGCACAACAAAATCACTGGATTATTATAAGATGCATATCTTATATAAGGATAGTGTTTTCAGCATCAAAGCAGTACAACAAATGGCCCAGAATCAAACAGAATTCGAGATTTCCAGGAAGCAGATGGAAGTGGACCTGTTGAATGCACAGAAACGCAATCAGCGAATCATTGTTATCGCAACCATTGTCGCTCTGGTTCTAATTGGTCTGCTTGCACTGGGCCTTTTCCGTCGTTATAAATTTATCAAAAAGACCAAGCGTATTATTGAATCTGAAAAGAACAGATCAGAGAACTTGTTACTCAATATACTTCCGCAGGATACAGCTGAAGAACTCAAAGAAAAAGGTGCGGTACAAGCCAAAAAATTTTCCTCAGTCACCGTCATGTTCACCGACTTTGTAGGATTTACAACGGATGCACGTAATCTATCGCCGGAAGAACTGGTGAATAGCGTCAATTATTACTTTTCCAGATTCGATGCAATTATCGGGAAATATAACATGGAAAAAATTAAGACTATTGGAGATTCCTATATGTGCGCTGGTGGTCTAACTAAATCAACTAAAAATCAGGCGTTGGAGATGGTTAAAGTTGCCTTTGAGATTGTGAAGTTCATAGAGTGGTCAAAAAAGGAATCGAAGATGAACGTGACTCCGTTTAACATCCGGATCGGCATTAATACTGGTCCAGTAGTTGCCGGGGTGGTGGGAACCCGGAAATTTGCCTACGACATCTGGGGAGATACAGTAAATGTCGCATCACGCATGGAATCAATGTCCGAACCAGGGAAGATAAATGTATCTGAATACACCTATTCATTAATAAAAGAAGTCTGTGACTGTACCTATCGTGGTGAAATTGAAGTTAAAAACAGGGGTAAGATGAAAATGTACTTCGTCAATAGTTTTATTAATCAACCGGTCGAGCATCTGAACTCAAAATAGTCCTTTCAATGAAGTGCAGGACTCTTTTATCGTGGGCAATAGAACAAGTACTCAATGAATTGAATTGGTCAAAGATGACTATAATAGTCATGTATGGACAACGTCAAATGGGTGATTACCAGCGATTTGATTTGCTTTCAATGAGCTAACAACATACCTTAACAACATTAGATATGGTTAAACAAATCATCAGAATTTCTTTATTCAAATAATCAGAAGATGGAAACGATTAAGATTAAGTTGGAACAATGCTCGGAAACGGCGATGCAATTGGAAAATGATGTCTTTAATGTCATCGTGGACCGGCCAGTAACCAAAGGTGGGGGAGGTGCAGGGTTGATGGGTGGACAATATCTATTGACAGGTATAGGTGGTTGTTTCTGTAGTACCTTCTTTGCCGCAGCTCAAACACGGGGTTTAGAAGTTGAAGGATTGAAAGCGATTGTAGTTGCCTCATTAAGTGAAGATTTGCCAAAGCGGTTCACAAACATAAACCTCGAAGTGTCTTATGAAAGTTGCAGCGACCCTGACTTATTTCAAAAATTACTCCCAATTGCTGAGAAGGGTTGTTTATCCATAAACACCATTAAGCACGGTATGGGGTTTAAGATAAGTCAGCAACAGTACAGCCTCTAGGATCTTTTAGTAGCTGGTAGGTCCTTCATACAAAGTATAAAGGAGGATTAGGTTTACTGGATGAAAGTACCAGTTCCCTTCCGTATAGAACTTTAATAAAAACCGCCAGCTAACTAATAACTGACGGTTCTCTCATTTGAAACAACTTATAGTTGCAGCGAGCTATTTTCTGCCTAGCATAATTCCAATTACTCCTCCTGTAATACCCATCATTACGGCTGAAACGACAGGGTCAACCAGAGCGGCAGTCAAATTCATGATGTTTGATGTTCCAAACATGGATAAATTGAAGGCAAGTCCAATGATCAGGCCGATAATGGCTCCCGCTTTCATCCCTTCCTGGAAGCTGGTGACATTTGCCCAGTTTCCGAAAATGTATACCAGCAAATAAGCCTGGAATAGGTTACCGAGAATCAATGCCCACCACACCATTTCGGCCTCTTCACGCATCACTCCAGATGCTGAGCCGACGTTATTGGCATAAAAATCCATCAAGAGTAAGCCGTAGAATAGCCAACCTAATAGAAATAATACAACGAACCCAACGAGGGTTGCTAAAATTCGATTTTTTGCAGTCATAATGGTTTAGGTTTAGTTTGTTCAAATAAATATAGTCAATTTAATTTTACGTTTCGACAACAGAGGCTAAATAAAGCCTTGAGAATAAGCTGATTGTCATCATGCAACCCTTCACTAGTGGGCACATCAGCAACCTGTTAATGTTCATTTAAAACGGCTAAATAAAAATAACATTATTTCACCACGATGTCCTTTAATATATCACCCACTTCCCGATTACTCTTATAGTCATAGCCAAGGAGAGCAGCAGCCGTTTTGGCCAACTTATGATGGAGAGAAGGCAGGTATGATCAGTCCTATAATGAAGATTCCTATTAGATTTCAATAGACGAAAAAAGTCATCTGAGCCAGCCAAGGATCCTCGACACTTTTGAATTCTGAAATTCATCAAAATACGCTGTGAACCAGGTGAACTTGGAATTATAACCTGTATTCCAATTAATTAATAAAGTTCTTCCTTTTTTATCAACCCTTCCTTCAGAAATTCCCTGAGTACGATTTCAGTCATATCGCTCTTAAAAGGAAATTCGTCCCGTATGTCAAAGACGTATGCTTTTAGCCGCATCTTCAGATAACTTCTTCTTTCCTTCACTTCATTGAAGAAAAGCACAGTGACTGGTTTATTCAGGTAAACATATTTGGAGATCTTAGCTGCCTCCATAGCAATTCGTCTGGCCTTTACTGTATCTATATCGATCGGAAGATAAATTTCAGCAACGACCTGACAATTAGGTTCTCCAGAATTTGAATTTGATATCGATTTACTCATCAATTCCCCATTCGGGATGACAATTACAGAATCATCACTCGAAACAATCCGGGTTGATCGTAAGCCAACTTCCAGTACTTCTCCATAATGCCCGGAAATATCAATTTTATCACCTACATTAAACGGTCTTTCAAGCAGGATGATAATTCCGCCAAATATATTTTTAAGTATATCCTGAGCAGCAAATCCAACGGCAACACCAATTGAAGCCGACACTGCTATAATCGTAGCCTGTGGAGGTTGAATGATCACTTGAATAATCAGAATGATCACAATCACCCATCCTGTAATCTTTACTACCGGAATCAATCCCTTGAGCGTTATTCTGTGTTTAGTACTTTTCTCGGCAAAAAAATTGATTAGCCTGACCAGGATCCGATTCAATAAATATCCTGCTAAAAGAAAAATAATTGACCAAAGTATTTTTCGAGTGGAAATGACCTCTGATAGAGCAGGAGGAGCTAAATTTTCTTTATTCCTGCTCTTTGATTTTTTGGATTCTTCTGATACCTCGACAGGCATTACATTGAGGGAATCAGATGAGTCTAAGGACAAATTCCTCACACTTTCTGTATTTTCCTTAGCCACTGTATCTTGTATGTTTTCTAAGAGGATATGATTGTTGCAACCATTGGCCGATACTGATATTGCCGAGATGTAAATGAAGAATGCAAATATTTGATTTTTTTTATTCATCAGATCAGCAGATTTTGCGATTTAAGGAAGTTTACTGTTTGTCGAAAAATGAGTGGATTGACGATATACGTGTCTTCGCCACGCTTCATAAGAATACCATCTTCAAATAAAGAAAGCAATATCAATGTACTTTCATTTTCAGAAATAGAAAGTACTTCACTCAATTCAGAGATATTAAGCCCATCGTGGATTATCGAGGCCTGAAGTACAAATATTTTAGTTTTCTTTAATGCCGAAAGAAAACCGAAATCGGGTGCTTTAAAAGATTTAACTGTAATTGTATCTTCTGTTACCTCATTAACTGATAATAGCCAATATAGTAGCGAAAGGGATATATTGCTCCGTGTAAACTTGTTTAAGTTGCTGAAATAATTCTTGGAATAGATAGCCTGGATCTGCTCCCTATCAAGTTTTTCCAGCTTCTTGTTTTTCTTATCCTCATCCGGAACTTCAAAAATGATGTTATATCCGCTTATGTTGTTCCGGTTTATTATGATCTCAGTTATTTGATCAACCGACATATCACTAAGATTGATCTGATATTCAAATACCTCACCAATGTTAATGGCATTATGCAAATATTCCCAGGTGTACAGGGTGGTGTTTACGATCCAGAATATATTATCATTTGTCGCACTGATTATTCTTTGCAATGCTTTTAAACTTTCAAAGCCATTTACTTTGCGCAGGAAAAATAGTTGAAGATCTTCAAGAATAATTATTCTTTTTCTTTCATATAAGTTTAACTTCTCAATGATTTCAGCCTCCGAATCCAGGGTAATCCCCAATGTTGATGCAAAAAGGGCAATAAGATCACTTAGTTGGCTGATTCGAGTGGTTGATGTTAGCCTGACTAAAGTGTATGACCTGCTCTGTTTTCCAATGAAATAGTTTAAAAGTGATGTTACACCTGCTCCTTTTTCACTGAGGACAATTGTAGCAGCAAATTTACCCTGCTCCCATTTGCTAAATGAATCGGTAAACATTTGTAGTTCATCCTGACGACCCACGAACATTCTCTGATCGCTTACAGGTTCCGGACCAAATAGTCTTTGGTAAATAAAAGGCAGCTTTTGTATTTGATTTTCGGATTCAGCAAGAAAATCAGAAACTTTGGCAGAGATAGGGACTGCAGAAATTCTTTTGCTAAAATGCGAATTTTGTCTATTGAACCATGAAATTATCTTTTTAATTAACTTCAGGCTTAAAATTGTTGCCTTATCAATTCCAGAAGCCAGTCTTTGAAAAGTTTTATTTCCAAATGCTGATGTTCTGGCAGCCGCTTTTGCTTTTGTAAGCCTAAATTTAAGATCATTGATATTTTCGTTGTTTGTCAATTCATAAAGGCGGGCGTTAAATTCTCTTAATACTGATTCTACCAATTTCTTGAGTTGGTTGATCATTTCAAAAGTCTGGTCATTGATCTCATTAAGTTTTGAGGTGGCCCTGTCAATAGCATCCATAACCAATTTGAAAGCCTCATTTGCTTCTTTTTCCTGATCGTCCAATATATCAAGTGCAGAATCCAAGCTGAATTCAATAATATTATTTAACCCTTCCAAGGCAATTCTGGATTCACCTGATTTCTTAAGTAGATCTAACTTACCTTTTTTAAGGCCAGACTGAAGCTTCTTGAATGATTCAAAAAAAATCAATTCCGAAGGTGATATTTGAAAGATTTCACTGTCTTGTAGCGGACCATTCACCTCCGGTTCCTTTATCACGGAGCATTTTTCAGGTAAGGAACTAATTACTGATTTAATTGAAACTTCTAATCTATCTAGAAGTGTCGGGAAATTATGACTAATGGAAGAGTCTGCATACGGTCGAGCCTTCTGAATTTTAAATTCCTTCTTGTAATTATTTCGGGTTTGGACAATAAACTTTCTCAAATCACTCCGGTTTATTCTTGCACCAGATAATCCATTGCGAATGGTTTTAAAATAACTCACTATCTCATCCCTAGCATCTTCCAAAGCACTTATTTTTTCAGCCATCACTCCTTTTAGATCTGCTAAGTAGATAAGATTCGTATATACAGCATGAAAGAGATCAAGATTCAATTTCCAGTCTTGCAGGACTATCTCATGAGCATTACTCCAGGTTCTGATGGATTTGAGGTATTTCGATCGAACTTTTTTACCCCTCCTCTCCAGCCTTGAATCATTGAATCGCGAGAAGGGAAGTTCGAATGTGCCAACTTTATCCCTTGTTGTTGAGTACTTTTCAGAAATATCCTTCAGGAGCGCTTCAATACCTTCAATCAGATGTTTAGCTTTTGGAGGTTTACTCTCCTGAAGAGCGTGCTCTACAATTTTTGTCTCTACCGGCTCCGAATTGACTTTTGCTAGCTTATCGACATCCAAAGATTCGACATTCAACTGATCACCATTTTCTTCACTATCTGGACCATTCAGCTCTTCCTTGCCCTCTGTACCCTGATACTTCTCTTGTTCTTCTTGTTCCTCTGCTTTGTCTATTGACCCTAAATCTGCTGATTTGAGATAAGTAGTTATAATGTCGCGATCCTGTCGGTCCTGTGAATTAAAAGCTATTTTAAGCTGCTCAAGGAGCAATTCATAGGTTTCCTCAGAATACGGGATCAGGGCTTCGGCTAGCTCATATTTATAAAACCATTTATTCAGATTACGTTCGGGAATCTTGTGCCTCCAAAAATTTAGAGGTTTGGATTTCTTGTTTCTGGCTTTCCTGATTTTGTTAGCCATCACCCGTGGTGTTACGGAAAATTTATATGCTATATTTTTTAGAAATTTGCCAGTATATACCCATGACGGATCACCTTCCGCTGAAGTAAACCGATTTTTAGACTGATATTCAATTTGTTGGGTCGGATAATTTTCAAATGATCTCTCAACTCTAAGTTCAAAGTCAGAAATCCAACCATCAATTTCTGAATCTTCTTCTTCTAGCTCCGGGAAAAACTCTTTTATCTGGCCAATAAATTGCTTTTTTGATTTCTGTGCTTTTTCAAGCATGTTTCGTTGAGTACTGAGATCATCTTTACCGAAATCTATTTTCAGTACATAGTTATCCCCTGCAATACTTTGTTTTACTCCATCAAAAAAATCTGAAATCGTTCACTCTTTTTTGATAAAATGGAAAGGACTGTTTCTCTAACAACCTTATTAATTTCTTCTGCCGTCTGGTAGGTCTTGCTCATAATTCTGGTATCAATTATCTGTGGGATTACCCTTCCATTTACCGGTACGCCAGGAGATGCCCACATCTATGAGGGCGCTATTGATATTATCGTTAGAACCATACCCTGTGGAAATGTCGAGCTGAAAATCATTGTTAAGGAGGTAAGCAAGTCCGGTACCAAACCAAATCGAAAAGTCTTCTTTTACCAGTCCTCCGTATGTTTCTACAAATGCGCTAAGTTTATTGCTTACAGGAAATGTCAATTTAGCCACATAAAATCCCCTTGGCGTGGAGTTGTTTCCATTCCACGAGATCCCCCAGTTTGTAGTCAAGCCAAGTTTAGCTCCAAATTTTTGCCCGTGTATAAGTATGATCCTGGGTGCAAGATCATCAATATTGTAGTCTTTATCCACAAAGTTGAATCTTACATCTGTTTGGATGCCGAAAGAAGCTCTTTCACCTTTTCCGTTAATTATATTGAATCGGACACCTGCATTCCAAACATTGATCCCACCGATGGTTGTCTCTGAACCATTCATTGAAGTAACATCTCTTCTAGCACCAAAAGCCGACCTGATCTCGAAACTTTCTTCAAGCCCATAGCGGAGTGAGGCAAAATAAGCCATTCCATTTCCTGTAAGAGACGCAAAGGTGTCGTCAAACCAATCTGTAGAGACCCCGGTTTGGATCTGGAATATATTCTTGCCTGTGGTGAATGGCCCGACGGCATGGCCAGGCCTGGCCGAGCGTATAGTAGTATTGTACTGCCCCCAGGCCAGATTTGATGAGATAACAAATAATAGGAGTAGCTTAAATCTCATTTCAAATATTTAATCAATGGCATTTTATTTAGTCAATTATCGATGGTAACAATCACTTCATTTTGACATTAATGTCAGGGGATGCTTCAAGCTCAAATGTTGCTGATGCCAGTTCTACTTTTCCGCCAGAGTCATCAACCGTTGCAAAAATAGTCTTAAACAATGCAGTTTTCATCCGTCTTCTTTTCATGTAGCCCACGACATATCTCAGGGTAAATTCAACCCAATAATTTTTTGCAACCATGGTCATAAAGGGATCGGATTGAGCATCTTCAAATTTGTATTTATCCAGGAGTAACTTCCATTCATCTTCTCAGCGGCACGACTGGTCAAAGAAACGATGGCATCCAGGAAGATATTTTCCGCCTTATCAAAATCACTTCGATTCCGGACAGGAATTTTAATTTCATCCCATAAGAATGGGAAATCACTGCTATAATTGTAAACGGGTTCTTTGAAAACGAAACTATTAGCTATATGGACAATTCTTCCATTATACAAGTCACCGTCCACCCATTGACCGGTGTCCATTAAGGTGGTTCTCAGAACGCCAATGTATATAACTTCACCCTTAATACCTCCAGGTTGTATACGGTCTCCAGATTTATAAAAGCCTCCAAAAATATTGGCAAGCCAACCTGCGAAAGAGACAATTACTTCTTGCAGAGTGAATGCTATCCCCGCTCCGGATACACCCAGAGCTACAGTAAGGCCTCCCAACTTACCACCGAAGACAGCAGTTATGAGAACCATGGTCAAGAAGTATCCAATAAGTTCACTGAACTTTTTGGCTTTATAGCGGGAATCATTATCTCGGATCTTTGTCAACAGGTTGTTTTGAATGGTTTTAATAAGGATCCAAACAATTCCAAATCCCAGGAATATGAATACTAGTTTTCCAACAGTTGGATTGAACAATATCTCCTTTTATCTGATCTTCCATAAATATTAATTTTGGAGAATTAGCTGTTAATCTTGGCCTCCTCTGTTAATTCCGGTTCGATGATCAATTTCACCTTCGATGCCCTTATTCCTTCCATTTCAATGACTTCAGCCCGTATATGTGGGCCTAATGCGATGTTATCGCCAGGTTTTATTTTATAACCTGCTTTTTCTACCATCAACCCAGAGAGTGTATCCGCATCCTCTGCTGTTAACCTACATTTAAATATCTCATTGACTTTATCGATCTGAATATCTCCGTCAACCAGGAATTCGTTTGATTTTTCTTCGATAATTTCTGGTTCTTCATTATCGAATTCATCCTGCATACTTCCAACTTGTTCTTCAAGAACATTTTCCATTGTCACAATACCCAAAATCGTGCCATATTCATCCTGAACAAATGCAAAATGTTGGCGATTTGATTTGAATTCCTGAAGCAATTGGCTGATCCTCATATTTTCAGGGATCAATAACGGAGGTCGGGTGATAGTTGCCAAATCAACATTATCTTCTTCATCAAATCCAACAATATCTTTGATATGGACCACCCCCAATACTTTATCAAGCGAGTCCTGGCACAGGGGGAACCGAGTATGATTTGAATTTTTGAGAAATTGCAAGTTTCGGCTAAAGGAATTTTGTGCATCCAGGTATTCGACCTCTCCTCGTGGTATCATGATATGTCGCACTACCTCATCATCAAATTTAAATACCGCATTCAGGAGGCGGTGTTCATTTTTTGAAAGTTCTCCGCTGGCATGTGCAAGACTCAGTGAGGCCTTGATCTCCCCTTCGCTTAGCGGCGTATCGTGTTCATCAACATTCGTTACACCAATCCAATTGAGGATCACCTCAGTAATCTTATTTAGAACATACATGAAAGGGTAAAGGAGGATATAAAACCCTTTAAGAATAGCCGAGGACCATAGAATTACGAAGGTTGGTTTCCTGATTGCATAGATCTTCGGTACCTGCTCACCGATTACAATATGAAGAGAAGTAATTAATGTAAATGCTATGGTGAAGGCGATTCCATGAATAACTACTTCTGAGTTTATTCCAAATTTATTAATTAACGGAGTAATTAAATGAGCAACTGCTGGTTCACCTATCCAGCCAAGTGCCAGGGATGCCATTGTAATACCTAACTGACAAGCTGAAAGAGCAAGATTCTGTCGTTCATAAAGCCATAATGATATTTTTGAAAAAGGCTTGTTTTCCCCAATCAAAATTTCAATCTTACTTCTGTTCAGTTTTACCAAAGCGAATTCACAGGCCACGAAGAATCCGTTTAACACGATCATGATAAGGGTTATCCCCAACCTCAATGTATCTCCAAATATGCTTGTTTCCACTCCCTGCAATTAAAAAATAGCAAATATATAACTAAAATGTTACCTGTAGCTCAGTAAATGTATTGAACCAAAACTTATCAACTGGAACAACGGGATCCATGTCATAGAGCATGCGGAACTGGATGCCAAAAGCAATGTATTTAGTTACTTGATATGAAATCCCCGCACTTGTACCCAGCCTGGGATTTTTAAATAATTTTTCAAATCCATCCTGTAAATATATGGCTCCTTCCAGATTTATTCTTTCCAGAATACTCCGTTGAGTGCTTAGATACATATTTAGTTTCAAATAACGGGTAGCAATCACATCCTGATTGGCGGGCAGTAAATCTTTTGCTACGCCATCATAATTCCAAAGTTCATATTCGTAAAAAGGCCCCACTCCAATAAAAGCACCTCCATTCCCATTTTTATATATCTTGTATCTGGCATTAACTCCAAATGCAAACTTTTTTATTATCCCTCTGGCTTCTGCCCAATGGTATTGAGCGTAATACTCTAACACTAAAGGATTATCATAAAATGTTTTGAATTTGGTGTACAGGTAGCCTCCGCTTAGTATGGTTTCATTCCCATTCTTGGTAAGTTCAAGCTTGTTTGCAATGATAAAACCGTAATTCTTGAACCGCCAGGCAAGGTCTGCAATATTATTGATCTCAACATATAACTCCTTGGGAGTTTTAAGCTCCACTGAAGGGGAGATAGAACCTTTGAAATGCCGTGTGGTATCAAAAATGACAACATAGCTTTCGGGAAAAAGCATTTGAGCCTTTCCTGGAGATATAACTCCCCCAAACACTAAAAAAAATAGTATTATTCTGCGTTTCACTAATCTGATGGTGGTGGTTTACAATAATGATGATATTCTACTGAGATTGCCTGGCCCGTTATCCGGATGACTTAGGTGATCCTGCGATTTAAGATTGGATACTGTCTCCTTGGAGATATTCCTGTTTGTACAGTTTTTAGTTGATTCAAACGCTATCTTCTTTGGCTCCTGCATTATTCCCGGTATCCGCTTTTTGCTTTTAATGATCTCTTCCTTTAATTCCACTTTTCTTTCCAATTGTTAGCCACAACAGGAACATAAACAGTCCGACTAACAACATCTCAACAATTGCGGGTGAGGCAGTGATCTGACCAAATCCCAGGTTAATTATTTGTGAGGTGGTGAAAATACCCCAGTTTAAAATCAGCAGAGATATGTTTGCGAAAATGAAAAGTACTAAAATGATATATCTTATGGCTTTGATCAATTTATAAACTGTTGCTTATCAATTATATTTTTTATTACTTTTTTGAATCCCTCGATTCCAGGTCTTTCCCGATTCTAAGAATATCTTTATCCACTTTCTCAATATTGTGAAAAAGGGCGGTCATCCTTATTGTTGCAAGGAATCGCTTGCTTATCGCTCCATTCTTTTTGAATTCATTGAACACCTCATCACCAAAAGAGGCACTTAACTCCTTCTTTCTCTGGGACAGGGTCTTGATCTCCTCTTCACCCTTGTACTTTTCAATATAATTCTGGATGACTCCTGAGGCTTGCTCAAATTTCTCAGAACTTTTCTCATAAAGATGTTCGGCTTTTTCCTTTACATCCTCAAAAAGATCCGCCGAAATATGACCTAATGTATTGGCCCCTTTAGCCAGGTCCTTCCTGAACTCCTTTAGAATTTTACTCATACGTTCTTTATTTTCCTTATAATCTTTTTTTTCTTTATGCTTTCCGTTTTCCATGATTATGTCGTCTTTCTTATCCATCCAGCATTTGCATTATCTAACAGTAAGACTATGAGTAAATCCAAAAGTCACAATTTGATTGTAATTTTTTTTAAATACTGCCATAACAACTCCGATACAACTCGGTAAGCTCAGAATCTTATTTGGTACAAGCAAAGAAACTTATTATTAAGCTTTTTCTTCATATGGGCGGGCAGTCCCCGTCATTTAGACCCTGATCTATTATTCTGCCTGCCGTTTTTGCCATATCTACTGAAAAAAGTTTGCCCAGGTCAGACGCCAGGTGAGCGAAATTTATCGTGGCCATAACCTGTTTCTTTAATTCAGGAGGCAGTTCATCAATCTTGTTCAGCAATTCGAATACATTCAGATCTTTGTCACTATGTTCTTTCTTGCTCATACAGTTTTATTAATTTTTCCTTGCTTCTTTTCAGTTTCATTTTAAGCGCGCTTTCTCCCGATCTGGTGATATCGGCGATTTCCCTGATTGACATGCCATCCTGGTATTTCATAAGCAGGATGGACTTTTCAGATACCGTGAGCTTATCAAGTAGGGCATAAAGTTTCTCCAGTCTTATCCCCAAAATCTCTTCATCTTTCGGTTCAATTCCTGCAAGAGAACCAGATTTATAATCCCGTTTGATCTCCTCCTGGAGTTTGAGTTCCTTGCGCTTCCTGGACTGATGATCCACACAATGATTGTAGGTAATTGCGTAAAA
>Ga0114931_10005799_pt1 | contig 15274 bp, 10 predicted proteins | sample 2SBtaG_FD_89579 | JGI IMG/M metagenome (GOLD analysis project Ga0114931, IMG submission 89579) | Deep subsurface microbial communities from Kolumbo volcano to uncover new lineages of life (NeLLi) - 2SBTROV14_V59a metaG | ecosystem: Environmental > Aquatic > Marine > Volcanic | place: Kolumbo...
ATAGCCGGACAAACCGCTGCCATTGCCGTCGTTGCCGCCGCCCCAGCTTACAGAAATGGTCACCGAGGATGACGTATCGTTCAACACACTTGCCGTTGTACCAACGGGCGGATTTTGATCCACACCAACCCACGAGGGTGTATCGGTTTTATGTTCAACAACATCGACAACGGAGCCGGTTACATCGTATTTCCCATCATTCACACTGTTTATCGCCAGATCGAAATCCACGAATTGATTATCCCCTGTGGGAATACCGGTTTTAGTGTAAGGCCCACCAAGTCCGACGGTTTGGAGGATGGCACTATCCGGATTTTGCTCGCTATAATGCAGCCGGGCAGTGACATCAGGGGCAGTGAGAGGATCGAACCAATGATGATCAAAAGCCGCCCCCGGAAACTCTAACGACAAATCCGCAGGAGGCGTGGAATCGATATTAAATTGCCATGTCTCCGAGGGAAGACTGTAGCCAATACCGTCGAAGGCCTCCACATGCCAGAATACAATCCGTCTCTGGGCAGGGTCACATTCAGGTGAACGGATTTGGCATCCTGAGAAACCGGAGGGTAAGGTTCAAACAATTCAGGATTGATGCGCGAGTCGTAAATCCATTTTTCCTGATTATCAGATGTAATTGTCACAATAAAATGCAAGGCATCCCCATCGGCATCCTGCGGGACCGTCCACGAAAGATTCACTGTTTTTGAATCGACAAAGGCATCATCTTGCGGACTGAGCGGCACTGGAGAATCAGGAACCGAGTTTCCGGCAACGTCATTGATCATTAAAGTGAGATCACCCGAGTAGTCAATAATCGCCATATCAAGCGCCTTGTCGCCGTTCAGATCGGAAATCGTAACCATTTTGGGGGAAGGAGTAATATCTGTCAGAACATTATCCGTAAAATCTCCCAGGCCATCGTTGTAAAATATATTCAACTGGGCCTGATCACTACCGATGGCCGCAAAATCGAAATCTCCGTCGGCATCCAGGTCACCATAATCAAGCCAGTCAGGGTCGGTGATTGTGGGGTAGGATTCCTGTTGCACAAACTCGGGGAGGTCGTGGTTTACTCCATTGTGAAAGAAAGGAATGATGGAATCGGTTGTCAAATCCGGCACAATAACATCCGGCTGTTCATCTCCGCTCACATCGGAAGAAAAAACGCTTTCAAAGTCGCTATTCATATAATATCTTGGATTCGGATCGTCCGAAAAGCTCCATCCATCTCCTGGATTCATAAAGAAAGCAATACCACCATTGCTTCCCTGGGTTGTTGCTCCGATATCCACATGACCGTCAAAATTGAAATCTTTGGCAAAAACAACTTCGGCATTTCTATTCGACCAGAACCAATCCGTTTCTATACCATTGCCTTGCCCAAAGTTTCCTGCTCCGTCATTAAAGTAAATCAGTATTGTTTTTGCAAAAGATGGATTTTTCAGACGATTAATAATGACGATATCGAGAAAACCATCATTATTTAAATCCGTAATGGAAGCGGAGCGTGGCTCCACTTTTGGTTTGCCAAAAGCATAGAAAGCACCGAGTTGAATCTTCCCTGTAGATGAGACAAAATAAGTCGTAAAGCTAAAATTGTTACGATGCACCGCAAGTATATCCGGAACACCATCATTATTGAGATCGCCGACGACAACCGGGCGGGCTTCATAAATCATATTCACCAGATCACCAGCCTGAAGCGCACCATCACGATAATACATAATCTGTAAAACATATTGTCCATCACGTACACCGGAGACAACCAGGTCAGACATCCCGTCGCCATCAAAATCAGCAGAGGCAACAGCCACCAGTTCCATGTCCAAAGATGTTACCTCAGTTTTGAATTCTCTCACCCCCTGCATGACTTCAGCGTCAAAAGTCCACATAAAGCCATTGGCCAGACTTTCGCCATCAGTACTCGCAATGCCGGAGGTTAAAACAACAGTTATTCTGTCCCCGGTAAAAAGATTATTGGCGGGTTGAAATGTGGCGGTTCTCGTGGCATCATCATAACCGATAGTGCCACGAATTTTTCCGCTTTTTTCACCAAATACAACAAAAGACAAAGTGTCAAGGGTAGCCGGATCAATCGCTTTGTTAAAGGTTGCGGAAATCTTTGTATTGAGGGGCGCACGTCTTTCATTCGCTTGGGGTAAAGTGGAACTCACTCCCAGGGCCGGAGAAATTTCTCCCTGTGCCATTAACAGAGTTGGCAACAGGAAAAGTGTGAAAATATAATAAAATCGTATCAACTTGTTCAATAGACGTTACCATTCATTAATTAAAAAGATCGTGCTTACAAGACTGAGATTATGCGCTATGTTGCAAATAATACACCTAAAATACAAATCCACCCTAATTTCAGAAAAAACTTGAAGGACTTGGCGATTCAAGTGGTGGACATTACTCCAATTTGAACTGTAATGCCCGAAAAATTTGCGTGTCTGTTCAAAAATTTGATACTCTGCTTAACAAGAAGTCGAGAATCGTTGCCTAAAAAGATTATGAGAGGAGTAAAACTCGGTTAATTAATTTTTCGTAATACAAATGTTTCAGCATAAAACAATCGCCATTCTATTCCGGCCAGATCTTGCAGGTGATGCTTGTTTCCTCATGTGGAAATACAACAACAACTGTATCCCGGGGCGCGGCACGATAACCATCGCGCAAAATCCTGACCTGATGCCGGCCTGCCCGCATGGGCATGCGAAAAGGCGTCGTCTTTTTATTTGCCTCATTATTATCAACAATAACGAAAGCGTAACCATAACGAAGCGAATTGGATAAAACCACAGATAAAACACCCGCACCCAGTTCGGCGGAATCGATGCGAATCACATTATTTGAATTCGAGTTCACGATAATCGTTTTTTCCCAGAAAAAACTGCTTTTTGAATCGATAAATCTGAGTCGATGTGGCCCCAAAGCCAAATTAACATTGCACGGCAAATTCAAAGCGGGCAGTCCTCCATCAATCATCACGCGGTCGGCGAAATCAACTTTTGCAATCGTGATTTGACGTAATGAAGCTTTCACAGCTTCCAATGTGATATTCACAAAGTTCGGCTCTTTGGGCTGAATGCGGATACGCCTTGCCCATGTTTTATATCCTTCCTTTTCCACCCGAAGCTTATAAATTTTGCCGGACAGCAGTTCATGGATAATTATCGTACCGTCTGATGCTGTACTGCCTTTCAGCTTTTTATTAATATACACTTGTGCTTGTACCGGCAAAGAATGAGCCATGGTCGTTATCACCAAAGAATACCGGGCGGCAGTGCTGTTAAGCGCACTGGTTGACGATGACTTTACAATCTCTGATTCATTGTTTCCCCCCGCAAGATTTCCCTCAGCGGATTTATTCTCCCCTGCGGCGTCAGTAGCAGATTGCTGTCCTTTTACAGAATCATTCACAGTCGTTCCTGCAAGCAGGATATCCGTCAAATCCGTACGGCCTTGAGCCTCATTGCCTGAACTCAATCCTGATGTGTCGGACACCTCAGCCTCCGCCACATAATCGCCGAGCAATGCTTTTTTGCTATGTTTTTGCCTGCCGATTTCGGAAATCAAAAATACGGAAATAATGGTAATAAGAACAAACGAAAGCGTAAGCAAAAAATAAGCAGCGCGTCGTTTGCTGCCCACCAGCGTAGGAGAAAAAACATGAAAAAATGAGGGGAGACGATCGATCAATCTCCCAAAGGCACCTTGAATACCGGTATGTCCAGGTTCAATGTCCTGGGGCAAGGTTTCTTCCGCAACAGATTCCGGTGCCAATTCGCGAATAAACTGACTCATGCTATGGAATCTCTTTGCCGGATTCGGGTCAATCATTCGCATGACGATGTTTTCAACTTTGGGCGAGATTTTTGTATTTATATTTCTTGGCGAAGGAACCAACCCTTCCTTATCGGCACAAATCTCCTCCAGAGTCGTTCCGGAAAAAGGAAGTTCTCCGCTCAACATGTAATAAAAAATCACACCTAGAGAATAAAGGTCATTTCCGCCTTCGGCCACGGATGTGCTACGAATACGCTGCGGCGAAAAATAAGGTGCATATCCCAGGGCCCTGGGATCTTTTAATTCAAACAGTGCATGATCTATAAACTCGCCGGTGCCAAAATTTACAAGAGCAACATCTTTTTCCTTATCAATATAAATAGATTCGGGAGTTAAAGCACCATGCATAACACCGGTCAAATTTGCATATTGAAGCGCCCGGCAAACCTGAAGGACAATTTTTACCGCTTCGTCTTCAAGAAACTGCTTATCTTTTCCTAAAAATCGCGAAAGAGGAACGCCGGAAAATGCTTTCATCAGGATATACACTGTCTCATTTTCCTGTCCATACCGTATGGTTTTTAGAATTTGGGGATGAGTGAGAGGCACACTGCGTTTTGCAGCATCAAGAAACAGAGAAACCAATTCCTGGTTTTTGGCATAGTGCCGCGATAAGATGCTGAACCAGGCTTGCTTGCCGCTGCTGACAGACTCGGCCTTCATTATCCGCCAAAAAGATTCAATATTGACGGCAGAAAGTATTTTATTATCACCAATGAGAATCGGCATCGCGTTCCCGAATAAGACTAGATAATTTTCAATAGTTATATGAAAAATATACTAAATCAATCGCTTTGATGCAATACACTATTACAGGCACAGATTAGCGTATCCGCTTTATTTTACTGCCATCGGTTTCAAATACTGCGGCTCCCGATTTATCCGTCCGTATGACAACAGCACCCTCGTTGCGAAAAGAGCGTAAAATTCTTTTCGAAGGAAGCCCAAAACGGTTGTAACGCCCGACAGAGACAACGGCAAATTTCGGGCGGACACGATGTCGGAAAGAAGCACTGCTGGAGGTACTGCTCCCATGATGGCCGACTTTGAGAATATCGGATTTCAAAAGAGAATCAAAACGACTCATCGCCATTTCGGAGGGGCGTTCTGCATCACCGGTCAGCAAAAATGAAATGCGGCCATAGACCAGTTTAACGACGATAGACGCATCATTCAAAGTTTGCGGTTCCCTTTCCGCGCCGGCAACAAAAGGCGGTGTGGGATGAAGAACTAACAGCAGAGCCTTTTCATAGCCGCCAATTGTATCCCCGGCAGCAGCACGGATAATCGGGTCGTCTCGAACCGCGGCTAAACTGTCAACCAGGAAACTGAGCCGTGAGCCATCATCCACGTTGCTCTCGATGATTCGCCCGACTTTGAAATGCTGGATTAAATAAGGTACACCGCCGATGTGATCCGCATGAGCGTGCGTAACAACAATATTTGTAATTTTATGAATACCTTCCCGATGCAAATACGGCGCAATCACTTGTTCTCCGTAATCCCTTTTATCGCTTCGCTCACCCGTGTCAACCAAAAGGGTTTTTCCATCAGGAAATTGAAAAAAGGCCGAGTCCCCCTGGCCGACATCGAAAAAAACGGCTTTCAAAACGTTTGTATCACTTTTTGCACGCAGCCAGACAAAAAGATTTGCAAACAGCAAAATAGCAATCAAAACCGCTTTCCTTGATTTTTCATTCTGCCAGGCAAGAAAAAGAGTCAGTGCTAAAAGATAGAAAATGGTGAGCCAGGGCGAGGGACGGGAAATCGTAACATGCGAGAACCTGAATTTCTCCGCAGCTTTTACCAGCCAGATCAGGATTGCAAGCAGGAGACCATTCGTATTTGCATAAATAAATCCCAGCGGCACCCAGACGGCACCGAGTGCAATCGAAATAAATCCAAGTGCAACGATAAGCCCAACAAGCGGAACGACAAGCAAGTTCGCCAGCAGAGATATTATGGGTATTCTGCCAAAATAATATGCAGTCAATGGCAGGGTTGCCAACTGGGCGGCAAGAGAAACAAAAAACAAACTGACAAGGGACGACCGGAGCAGATTTTCCCGCTCCTGCCATTTTGTAAAGTATTTCAGGAAAGCCGTGTGAAGATTTTTATAAATCAAAATAATACCGATGACAGCGTCAAAACTGAGCTGAAATCCCGGCTGAAAAAGATCAAGCGGATTCAAAACAAGAATAATCATTCCTGCAACAGCAATAGAATTGAGCGCATCATTCGGGCGCTGCAAAAGCCTGCCCACTAAAAGCACCGATGCCATAACCGTTGCCCGAACCACGGGAGCATGCAGGCCGGTAAGGTATGCGTAATAAATCAAGCCCAAAATGACAAGGATGGTACGAAACGGTTCTTTAATACGAAAAAGCTGGAAAAGATACAGCAATCCGGCGAGTATAAATCCGACATGCAGGCCGGAGACAGCCAGGACATGAATAACGCCGACATTGGCAAATGATTGTTTCAGTTTCGCGTCAATATCTCCGCGCGCTCCCACAAGAAGTCCTTTTAAAAGAGCGGCACTTTGCCCGTTTAAACTTGCACTGACAAACCTTATGATAAAAGAGCGAACAGGATAAACCAAATGCTGTAAAAACCAGGTGCCTTTTCCACGACTGATCAGGCAAAAACGGCGTCCGGAACTCACGCTCATCACAGCATAAATATTTTTTGCCGCCAGGTATTTGCGATAGTTAAACTCCCCGGGATTTCTTTCGCCGGAAGGACTTACCAGGTTGCCCTTTGCGACGATTTGATCGCCATATTTAAGATTGGCATGAAGATCATACAATGTTATCAGTGCTTTACCGCATGCGAGCCTCGGTATGTAATCTACCCATATTGAATCTACATCAACAACAAATTTTGTTGCTTTCTCACGCACATCAACAGGACTGTCGATCATGCCTTCAATAGCGACGGGTTCAGAGAGATCGACGTATTGACGAATGTGATTCCCAGGGAATGAGGACATTCGTGCTTGCAGCAGCAAGGCACCGGCGATAAGAAAAAACAGGACGACGCACAGAGCAAACAAACGACGAAAGTGCTTTGCAAAAGTTATAAAAGCAAATAGTGTTAACAGGATGAGAATTGAAAAAAGGAAAGGAGACGAAATGATAAAATAGTGCCCGAGAATAATTCCGGCTATTAATGGAATGAGCAGTTTAAGTGCCGGTTTGTTTTGAATGGATGTCATGAAATTCTAGTCCCCACAGGCTATACTTGAAAATCAAATAAATTTCGATAAAGGCCTTTTATGCTCCTGGATTCAAACAAAATAAACCTCGTTCTGCCGCTCGGCGGCGGAACGCCTGGATGACGCTCAGCGTTATGTACCGGCATTGGACTGAGACCGTCGTCACGAGATGGAATTTACAAAAAGGTCAAAACAATGCAAGCTATTTTGGAAAATCCTGATTTAGCCTCTTTTGCAGCCATGAAAGCAATTTCTCCACTTCTTTTTCAAGCTGCCCCCGACCGCCATCATTCGGCAGAATATAATCTGCGCGTTTTACTTTTTCTTCCTGCGGCAGTTGTGATTTGATTCTTTGCATCACCTCTTCCCGGCCAAGTCCGTCCCGCTGCATGACGCGTTTGATGCAGGTTTCGATGGGCGAACGGACCGTCACGGTTACATCGACCTTTTTATCCAGGCCAAGCTCAAAAACAAGGGCGGCATCGACGATGATGTACGGCGCCTTACCTGCCTTGATCGCTTCGCTGACGAGATCATCAACGCGTTGCAACATAACGGGATGAACGATGCGGTTTAGCTTATCGCGCATATTTTTATCTGCAAAAATCAAAGCGCCGAGTTTGCGCCGATCCAATTCATCGCCAATAAAAACCGCATCACCGAAAGTCCGGCGAATCTGCTCCCGGACACTTTCATTTTTTTCAACAGCCCATCTCCCGGCGAGATCAACATCAACGATGATTGCACCGCGCTGTGCCAGCATCGCAGCTACCTTTGATTTACCACTACCCGGTATACCTGCAAGTCCGACAACCAGGAATTTTTTGCTTATCGTATTCACCAAAATAATTATACGGATTTTAACAATCCCCGGCAAGAAGTAATTTCGTTATGGTTGTGTGGTGGAACACGGTGGGATTTTGCTGCATACCACGGTCGACAGCAAGACACGGGAGAGCAGCGACTCAAGATATTGATCCGGTACTGAGAAAATTAATACCCGCCATCCGGCAAAAGCAAGAGTGCAATGGGTCGGCCACCTTTACGGGTGAGAAATAACCTGTACTTGCGCTGATTTCTCAACGATAAAAGTGCCGTCCGTTACCGACAGGTTTATGGTATAAGTGCCTGGATCGGCCTTTGCATGCCACTGTGTGGGATTGTTCTTTGGGTTGATAAACGTTCCCCCGTCAGCGCTCCATGTAAAACCAAGTTCATCCCCATCTTTATCCGTCACATCCGCCTGTATCGTAATAAATTCATCAACATAAATCCGAGTCCGGCTGAGAGTGATCGAATGAATGACCGGCTTGTGTTTTACCACCGAGACCGGTTCGCTGCAGGCAAAAAACAATAGAATGAGGAGTGAAAAATATTTCATGATCCATCCAAATTTTTATTTGAACATTTGAAATATGCTATTACGCTTCACCGGCTCAGGGCGTATAATGAATAATCTCCCGCCATTGCGGATCAGTGATTTCGTTTTGATCATTTGTATAAATGAGCCGGTATTGATTAAAACCTTCCTCATCAGTAAAAATAAATTTTAGTCCCTTGTTGCGATAATAACTCCACACCTCAAAAGGTTTTGAATCCTGAGACAGCGGATGTCGTTCAATTTCATCAGGAATGCCGTATTTAATCATGATGCGCCCGCGATCAGTGAGCCAGCCTTTTTCATAGCCGGTGGTAAAACGGCTATTTGCCACCTGGATGCGCGTTCTGTAATTCAACCAAAACTCATTTTCAGGGGTGTTCAGGTCGGGATCGCGGCTATCCCAAAATTGAATCATAAAGTTGCGTTTGCCCGCATCATCCATCTGCTTCAACAAATCATATTCCCCTTTGGTCATAATGTATTTTGTTTGGCGAATATGCAAGTCTAATTCTTTTGGTGTCAGGTTTTTGATCATTCGTGCAATGCGGCTTTGCCCTTTTGCCGGAGCCGAAAAAGCGATATTGGTAAAAGAATATTTACCCGACAGTTTCTCGTCGGATTTTATGTTGGTCACTTTTACCAATATTTTATAAGTTGAATCCGGCAAGCCCGCTGTTGAGATGGCTCCAATCTCGACGCTGGTTTGGCCCTGACTTTTTTTCAGTTTTTCAGGGAGGCTTCTTACAACATCGTTGTGTGAATTCAGAATTTTATATTCCACGAGGAATGTATCCTGGCTTGTGCTCGAATCAATTTTTTGATAGATTTCATAATAAAAAATGAGCATGGGAAGGCTGTTTCCATACACACGCGCGGGATTTGGTAAAAGCCGGATGCCGTTTTTAGTGAATTTGGATTGTGTCGAATCTCGTCGTGCTTCACTGGCAAACTGAACTGAACTGAGAGAAAATTGTTTTTTGTCGAAATCCGGAGCGGTAAATTCAATCACGGCTTGCCCCTGCTCATGAGTTGCCAATTCTTCGATCGTTAATGTTGCCTGATAAGTTCCCGGATCGCAAAGCAAATCAAATTGATCGGGAAGGAAACGCCCGCTGATCTGCTGGTTCATATCGGCAATGACCGGTATGATTTTCGTGTCCTGATAGACTGTTTTGCCGGATTCATTTACCAGACGAACGGAAACTTGCAATGAATCTACCATTTGTTGCTGATTTTCGCGAAAGTTCAGTTGTTCCAGAGGAATTTGATAGTAAAACTCTTGATAAACATTGCCGAGGGATGATCGGAAACTTGCCGTGTCGAAATAAAACTCTAATTCTCCGGAACTTTTAACAGGCAATTGATCTGCAATGAGAAAAGCGGGAATTAATGAAAGAGAGAAAAACAGAATCACAGAAAATATATTTTTCGATTTTATCATTTTTTACAATACCATTTGTTCTGCAAAAAAATCTATTTAAAAGAATAAGCCCCGGATGTGCCGGGGCTCTTTAGTGTCCGAAAAACAAGTTGCTTACTTAATTGGGGGTTTCACCGAATTCATCCACAAGAATGTGGCGAACCATTTCTACGATTTGATCTTCGTTCATAATATTGTTTCGGTAACGCCGGCCTCTCTTCGTCGCCCGTACCAGAGGAAAGCCAAGGGTTATGACCTTGTATGTCTGCGATACGTAGCGAACCGCAATTGGGGTGCCGACGAATTCTTCCGAATTGACCACAACCGGAGCAAAACGATCATCTTTGTAAATGCTGTGGCTGAAAGTGTAGATGATATCCGCATCAGTAGTGGGCACAAGCTGGTCGGTAACACCTTTAAGGTAGACCGTCAACCCCGAAGTGGGGACGACATATTTTGACTCGATGTCCGGGTAGCCAGGGAAAGTGCTGAGAAAGACATCGGTATTGATGATAGCGGCTTTGGCCCGGCGTATTTTTAAATAATTCCGCGCAAAGCTGTTTGTTGCAATGGGCCCGCCGCGGGCTGTATCGCCAAGAATGGATTTCATGACGAGCGATCCGGCGATCAGCAAATTACCGCCAGTGTCCAGATAATCGCTCAGCAATTTCGTATTTCTGGAGAGGTCGTGTTCGTCTCCCGGACCAGTATGCCAGATGACTGTTGAGAACGCAGACAGCCCGCTGTATTCCTCACCGTTTAAATCCGTACCTTTTCCGGTAAAGACAATGGATTCCGTAACACCAAATTTCGTTTCATAGTCCCACATTGTGAAATTGTGGAAACCCGATCGAATCAAAATAGAATCCATCAAAACGTCTTTACGTTGATCTTTATCATCGTCCACGCTTGCGTCATCATCAATCACGAGGACGCCTTGATCCTGCGTTGGTCCGAGAACATGAAATTTTCGTTGTGCAGGTGTTTCATCAATTGCTCCATTATCATCAACGGCGCGGACCTGCAGGGTATAAAAACCAAGCGGCAGCTTGAAATCCTGATAATTCTTCGGCGTGGTTATCCAGGTATTATCGTACAGCGGGCCCTCGATTCTGTATTGAAATTCTTTTATTCGCCCGTCCCTGTCGTTGCCGCGCCATTGGATGCGCAGTCTGAAAGGATTGTTCATTGAGCCTTCTGCCGGTGTTGGACCTATAAAGGTTTCGGGTGCAAAATTATCTTTCGCCTTTCCGGGATTTGTTGGTTCAATGTTACAGGCGGCGAGTACAAGCAGTCCACAGAATAATAATATCGTTACTATTTTAAATCGTTTGTTCACTGTCATTTTAGTCAATTCTCCAAATGGAAAAATTCAAAACATCACTGATTGTATTGCAAAAAGTGCATGAGTTGAACACCTGTAGAAATAGCATGGTCGGCGCCATGACTGTTATTGTAGACGGCCAGATGGAACTCTAAATTGGCATCTGTGTCCGGGTTTATGATGATGTCGGTTTTGTCATCTTCGATCAGGGTGTTCAGTGGGCGACGAATCTCCACAGTCCATTTGGATCCATCATGTTTTCCCACTGCCTGGATATCCGCTCTTTGGTCCGTTGGATTTTGGATGATATAGCCGGGAATGCGGTTTCCACCGACCCACGGCAATGTGCTGTAATACGGTACGGAAACCGAGTCGTACAACACCGGTACGTTTGCGCCCGGATCCTGTGGGGTCGCGAAACCCGGGCCATCATCTTTAATATTTTCCTTGAATACGGCATCTCCCTTGTCCCCGGCAATTCCTTCGGTATCCATATATAAATCATCAGCGTATTTTTTTGGATTTGAAAGGCCTGCATGCCAGTACCAAATATCCACATTCTCATCGGTATCCGTTTGCATGGTCGTTCCATGACACATATTCGTGCAATTGAGAAAATTCGTGGCATTGACATTGAACATGATTGCGAGGCCGTCTTCATCGCCGCTGAACTCGACCTTGTTATATTCATAGATGATTTGTGTGTCGGGCGGCACGACCGTTGTATCAACTCTTATTTTATCCACTGTGCCGAGATAGTTGTAAAAGGGTTCGGAAATACGGTGCCAACTGTATTCGATGTTTGGATCGGCATAGGTGGTATCCCCGGAATTTGGTTTTCCCAGCCACCAGAAATCCTTTTGTTCGCTTTTACTTGTATCTTCCCACGTTGCCAGGATAAAGACGTAGTAATTATCGTACAATGCTTTTAGAGTAACAGTGGGGCCCGCGCCTGAATTGGTTTCGGTTTCCACATCAAAAGGCATTGTCAATCCCCAGATGGGTTCATTACCATCGCCGTCCAAAACCGGAGCTGTTGGGGAACCGGTTTCCAGATATCCCATAATGGGATAAGCATTCAAACTTGTTGCTTCAAAATCTTCAACTGATAATCCGCTTTGTACAACCGAGGTTGTCTCCTTTTTGTTGCATGACATAAAACTTAAAAATGCGAGACCAAAAATAAATAGAATTGTTGTGCGCACGTATCTTCGCATCAGGACTTCTCCTCATTTGGATTGTAATGTTTGACTTGATATTTACATTTTAGTTGTGCCGTGGTGGTATGTATTCGAAATTGAGAACCACCTGATCTCTGCTGAGAAAGATAGAGTTATTCGAGCCTTCCAGCGGAGATTTCTTATTATTACCAACAGCAACCAGGAAAACCTGGCTGAAATATCGATCGTCAGGTGAAAAGGAAATATCGCTTGAATTTTTTGTGGCCGATGAGCGGACAATTTCTACCGTCCATTGTCCATCCTGCCAGTTTCCTGCTGCCATGATATCCGCAGGGTCATCTTTGGGTTCTTCCAGGGCATAACCGGGAATTGTTACCTTTGTTGTCGGTTCTGCATAAGGCGTGTTCTTTAAAAAATCGGCGTCTGATTTGAACAGGAAACTATTGGGCGCATCATCACTGGAATAAATGCGCGGTTTTGTCGGTGGCGTGGAACCGACTGTGTCCACCCACGCCCACAATGGCTTGTCATCCGTAGAATCTCTGGGGGTGAGATTGTCATCGTAATTCAAATCCCATGTATTTTGCTCTGTATCGGTGTCGTTTAAATAATTTAATCCGTCAATCCACAAGGATGCTTTTTGCGTCGAATCTTCCGCTTGAGAGATGAGCATAAATTCATCTTCCGCATAGCCTAATGGATTGGTGAGTGCTGCGTCCCAATACCAAATATCGTTGCGCTCTGATAAAGCAAACCATTGAAGGATCAGCCAATCGGATTGTTCCTTTGTGCGCTGCCAGCGACCTTGATCAGGAAGATATTCCCAATGTTGTTTGTCAATATTTTTTTGCGCATCAGGCCAGCTAATAAGCAAGGCGAGATATGCACGTTCGTCCCAGTCCGCTTTTCCCTTGGACCATTCTTTCCACCATACGGCTTTAAATTCAATGTTAAATTCCTGACCTTTATTTTTGCCTTCCGTGGGAACAACATGAACATAATATGGCCGCGCTTCTTCCCATAAAGCTTCATTTCCAATTCCATCCAGCACCGGCCTTTGGTCTACATATTTGGCTTGAAGTTCCTGTAAGGGCGCTGTGGCTGTCGGGATCGAACCGTCGCTGCATGCCATGATGAGCAAACCAATTGAAAAAAGGATCGATAAAAATGTTTTCATAGTATTTCTCTTAGAAATTTAATGTGAGAGTTAATCTTTGTGCGTTTTGCAAAAAGCCCATATCAGCGTAAGCATAGTCCAGTTTTGTTTTCATTCCGGCAATTGGAACATTGAATCCGACACCAAAGGACAGACCTGCCATCGGCTCTTCAACAGCGACGGAACGTTTGGCATCAATTTGAACTTGCTTGTCTTTATCTTCCAGCATAATAAATCCGCGATATCCCGCTCTCAGCGCTAATATGTTTTTAAAAGTATATTCAGTTCCCATTGCCACCTGTTCGACATTATCATTGGGATGCGCTCCTTCAACAGTGATGATCATTCGATTGTCATTCCAGCTAAAAGCCTCACCAACGACGCCAAATTTAAAAGTTGTCGGCAAAGAAAACTCTTCATTAATGAATTTGACGTTCGGGCCGAAATTAGTGATCATCATGGAAAACTTTATGCCGCGAATACCAATATTAAACATGGTGCCGAAATCCACTGCCCAGGTTGTCACACTCTCGTTGTCCAGGAATTCGGAAACCATTTTGACATTGCCGCCAATTGCAAATCTATCCGTGAGTCCGCGGGCATAACTCAGGCCTGCCAACCAATCTGTTGCGGAAAAATATTCGCCGGTCCAGCCTTTATAGAGAACAGTCTTCTTCATATCTCCTGTTGAAAGTGCCCCGACGAAAGCCCCGATCGTTCCGAAAAGTCTTGTCGGAATGGCTGTGCCGACAAAACCATAGTTAATATCAGCCGGCCATTGCGTCAATGAAAAAATTGCTCCCCGCTCTTTGAGTTGTGTGAGTCCTGCAGGGTTGTAATACATCGCGGAAACGTCATTGGCGAGCGCAATGAAAGATTCTCCCATACCAACAGCACGGGCACTCGGGCCAATTTTAAGAAACTGAAAACCGGTCGTCCCCACTTTGCCGCGCCCGGCAAATCTTGTCAATTCAACCTGCGCTGCAGCAAACGCCGTCCATGTAAAGAATAGTATTAAAAAGAAATAGTATTTATTTTTCATTGTAGTAAAGCTCCTATCAGCTAGTCTCGCTTTTGCGGTTTTCGTTACTGGATAATGACGAATTTACCCACATAACTTCCGGCGTCTGATTCGACGGAAAACATATAAATTCCACTGGCAATTGCCTGGATGTTGCGGCTGACCAGATTCCAGCTTTCGCGGTGCGCAATCGGACTTTTGCCGGGGTATTCATGTTCAATGACGCTAACAAGGTCACCGCCCAACGTATAAATTCTAATAGTGCATTTTTCCGGCAGGTTTGTAAAGTCGATGCGCTTATCCGTATCTCCCCGCCCGGATTCCCACTGGGCATCATAATAATCTGCATTTATTCGGTACGGATTGGGAATAACCAACACTTCGTCGATTCCACTGGAAGCACTCGGACCTTTGGATGGAGCAATTTTGATCATGTTAATGACCGGGCTGCTTTCCAGTGGTTCCAAACCTGTGGGAGCGTAGCCGCTGTCATAGGCGGTTACAGCATAGTAAAAGAATTCGCCATTTGTTAAACCGCTATCCGTGTATGAATACCAGACTGTTGTGTCCGGGGGCGTTTTGCTATTATCAATTTCCATTTGTGGATTTGCTCCTTCGAAACCAAAATCGTAGCCAAAGCCATCCACTTTGTCGTATTCTGCTAACAGTTGCATATCGTTCAACACACCTGTTTTGCTGCGGTAAACCCGGTAGCCCTGGAAATCAAC
>Ga0114931_10005800_pt1 | contig 15271 bp, 14 predicted proteins | sample 2SBtaG_FD_89579 | JGI IMG/M metagenome (GOLD analysis project Ga0114931, IMG submission 89579) | Deep subsurface microbial communities from Kolumbo volcano to uncover new lineages of life (NeLLi) - 2SBTROV14_V59a metaG | ecosystem: Environmental > Aquatic > Marine > Volcanic | place: Kolumbo...
AGGACGCATCCCAAGCGCCTCGGGCCACAGCCAACGAGGGCTCCGCTGCGGCACGCGGCGCCCTTCGACCCTTCGGCAAGCTCAGGACTGAGCACGCTGCGCGCTCAGGGCGACCGGGTACCACCAAGATTGGCGCTCCAACTAGGTCCTAGGGACAGCCCCTAGTACCTAGTACCTCGGGCCGAAAGTCCGATCCGGGGTTTGGCCCGGCCCGGCCTGGGTGAGGCCGGGCCAAAACCCGCGTCGGCCATCTGTCTGCCCGCGGCACCCTACGATCGTTGCTTTTCGTACCCGAAACCCGGAACGGAGTTCCGGGTCCGAGCACTAGTCGCCCAACAGCTCGCGCGCGCGGGCCAGGAACTGCGCCGGCTTGGCGTAGTCGATGATGCGCCCGCGCTCGGCGCCGGCGGCGTCGAGGAAGATGATCGCGGGCAGCACCTGCACCCGGTACTTCTGCATCAGCGCTTCGAGCGCGTCGGTCATCTCGGTGACGTCCACGCGCAGCGCCACCGTGCGGGTGGCCAGGAAGCGCGCGACCTCGGCGTCGGCGAAGGTCTTGGCCTCCAGCTCCTGACACGGCGCGCACCACTCCGAGCGGAAATCGATCACCAGCGGGCGGCCCTCGCGCTTGGCGCGAGCCCGCGCGGCGGACTCGTCGGTCTCCCAGCGCAGCACGGGCGCCGCGGCGTGCGCCTGCCCCTTGGCCGGCGCGGGCGCGCCGGGCTCGCTGGCGCGACTACACCCCGCCGCCAGGGCGACGGCCGCGCACGCCAGCGCCAACCCTGGCATCAGCCGCCTTCGCCGGGTACCGGCGCCGGCTCCTCGAGCTGCGCGGTCTTGCCACTGCCGCGGAGCTTCTCGGTGGCCGGTTCGACGATTTTCAAGAAGTCGCCCGGCTTCTTGAACTCGTTGATGCGCGCCAGCACCTTGCCGTCGGGCGAGACGAACAGCACGACCGGCAAGTTGGCCGCCTTGTACTTCTCCTGGTGGGCCTCGTCGGCGTCGGTGCCGTTGCTGACGTCGAAGCGCAGCGGGACGTAGTTGGCCATGATGTGGTCGTAGACCTGGCTGGAGCCGAAGGTCAGTTCGAGCTCTTTGCACGGCCCGCACCACTTAGCGGCGAAGTCGATCATCACGCCCTTGCCCTCGGTCTTGGCCTGCTGGAAGGCGACCTGCTCGTTGTAGATCCACGGCAGGTAGCGGTCCGGGGTCATGATCGAAGTGACCGCGCCGGTGATGCCGGCGACCGCCAGCACGATGCCGACGCCCTTGCGCGCCTTGATCCCGCCGCGGTCGTGGAACGACAGATGGACGGCGCCGATGGCGATGCCCAGCACCGCGATGACGATCGAGGCGATGAGGAAGTTGTGGCTGCCCGAGTGCAGGGCGTCCTGGATCTTCTCCAGCGGCAGCAGCGGGCGCACGAAGTAGAACGCGGCCGCCAGCAGCGCGATGCCGCCGACGCTCTTGACCGCCTCCATCCACCGGCCGCTCTTGGGCATCGACACCGCGAACACGGCGATGATCCAGAACAGCACGCCGATGCCGAGGGCGTAGGTGAACAGCAGCGTGAAGCCCTGCACCGGGTTGCCGGTGGTGGCCACGACCGCGATCAGGCCGGCCAGGAACGGGCCGGTGCACGGCGCCGCTGTCAGGCCGCCGACCATGCCCAGGCCGAAGGCGCCGGCGTAGCCGCGGCCGCCGACCCGGTTGAGTCGGTTCTGCAGCGAGGTGGGCAGGTTGAGCTCGAACGCGCCAAACAGCGACGCCGCCAGGGCGACGTAGAACAGCACCAACGGCACGACCACGAACGGGTTGCCGAGCAGCGTGCCGAAGCCGGACTTCTTGCCGATGAGGGCGAAGACCAGGCCGAGGGTGGCGAAGAGCAGGCCCATGCCCAGCACGTACATGGTGGCCAGGACGAACGCCTTCTTGCGGCTCACGTCCTCGTCGCGGGCACCGAAGACGCCCACCACGATCGGAATCATCGGGTAGACGCATGGCGTCAGCGACGTCAGGAAGCCGAAGCCGAAGGTCGCCAGGTACATCCAGAACATGCCCTGGGACTGGTACTCGGAGAAGTCTCCACCCTCGCCGGCCATGGCCAGCGTGGGGATGGCGAGAATGGCCAGTACGACGAGGCCAGCAATGACAGACCGTTTGCGATTCATCTTTGACACCAATGAAGCCGGTTTGCCTACATAGACAGCGCGGGGCAGCAATTTGTTACCTGCGAAGTGGGCGGGTATCCAGGGGTTCCCGCTGAACTGTGCTTTCACATCTTGGCCGTGGTCGGCCGATCGCCCCAAATATAGTAGAGTTCCGCGCCAATGGCAGCCGCCGACGAGGAGCTGACCCGCCTGCGCGAGGAGATCGACCAGATCGACGACGAGATGCTCGATCTGCTCAACCGCCGCGCCCAGCGGGTCGAGGAGGTCGCAGCGCGCAAACAGGCGTCTGGTCGGGCTTTTTACGTCCCGTCCCGCGAGCGGGCCATCGTCGACCGCCTGCAGGCCAAGAACCCGGGACCGTTCCCCAACGAGGCGATTCGCCCGGTCTTCCAGGAGGTGATAAGCGCCTGCCTCAGTCTGGAGAAGGGGGTGCGGGTGGCCTACCTGGGCCCCGAGGCCACGTTCACCCACCAGGCGGTCAAGCGCCACTTCGGCACCTCGTGTGACCCGGTGCCGTGCGGCTCGATCCCCGGGGTCTTCGACGAGGTGGCGCGCGAGCTGGTCGACTACGGCGTGGTGCCGGTGGAGAACTCGACCGAGGGGGTGGTCAGCCACACCCTCGACACCTTCGCCGAGACCGACCTGTCGATCGTCGCCGAGATCGCGGTCGAGGTCGATCAATGCCTGCTCGCCCGGCCCGGAGTGACCGAGGGATCGATCGAGCGGGTCTACTCGCACCCGCAGGGTCTGGCGCAGTGCCGCGGGTGGCTGCACGCCAACCTGCCGCGGGCGACCCTGGTCGAGTGCCCGTCGACGTCGGACGCCGCCGCGCGGGCCGCCCAGGATACCGGCGGCGCGGCGATCGCGGCCGAGCTGGCGGCGCGGCTGCACCGGCTGGCGGTGCTGCGTCACCAGCTGCAGGACGTCAGCCACAACGTCACCCGGTTCCTGGTGCTGGGCAAACGGCCGGGCGACGTGCCGGGTTCGACCGACGGCTACAAGACCACGCTGCTCCTGTCGCTGCCCGACCGCGCGGGCGCGCTGCTCCACGTGGTCCAGCCGCTCACCGAGGCCGGTATCAACATGACCAAGATCGAGAGCCGGCCGTCGCGGCAGAAGCCGTGGGACTACGTCTTCTTCATCGACATCGACGGCCATGCTGCCGCTCCGGCGGTCGCCCCGGCGCTGGCGAAGCTGGCCGAATTCTGCGAGCTGTTCCGCGTGCTCGGCTCGTATCGAAAGGCAGACGAGACATGACCTTCGACGTGGCCAAGCTGATCCCCGCGCACCTGGCCGGACTGGCGGCCTACCAGCCGGGCAAGCCGATCGAGGAGCTTTCGCGCGAGCTCGGGATCACCGACATCATCAAGATCGCGTAGAACGAGAACCCGATGGGACCGTCGCCCAAAGCGGTCGAGGCCGGGCACGCGGCGCTGGCCGGTGTCAACGCCTACCCGGACGGCAACGCCTTCGCCCTGCGCCAGGCAGTGGCTCGCGTCCACGGCATCGACCCCGGCGAGCTGGTGTTCGGCGCCGGATCCAACGAGCTGATCTATCTCATCGCCAACGCCTTCACCCGTCCCGGCGATCGGGTGGTGGCGCCGCGCTACTCGTTCATCAGCTACAAGCTGGCGTCGCGGGCCTACGCGCTCGACTTCATCGAGACCGACGTCACCGACGACCTCGGCTGCGACGTCGACGCCCTGTTGGCGGCGGTGACACCCGAGACCCGCGTCGTCTTCGTCGCCAACCCCAACAACCCGACCGGGGCGCACCTGCCGGTGGCCGAGTTCGAGCGCCTGCTCGCCGGGCTACCGGAGCAGACGTTGCTGGTGATGGACGAGGCGTATCACGAGTACGCCGTGCGCATGACCGACGACTATCCGCGGTCGCAGGCGTATCGTGCCTACCGGCCGCAGATCATCACCCTGCGCACCTTCTCCAAGATCTACGGGCTGGCCGGGCTGCGCGTCGGCTACGGCATCTGCGACCGGCGCGTCGCCGAGGTGATCAACCGCGTGCGGCGGCCGTTCAACGTCAGCGCGGTGGCACAGGTGGCAGCGCTGGCGGCGCTCGACGACAACGACCACGTCGACCGCTCGGCGGCGGCGGCGGCCGAGGGCATTCCGTTGCTGTCGGCCGCGGCCAGCGAGCTGGGCCTGCGCGCCTATCCATCGCTCGGCAACTTCGTGCTGGTCGACGTCGGTCGCGACAGCGCGCCGGTCTACCAGGCGCTGCTCGAGCGGGGGGTGATCGTCCGTCCGATGGGGGCGTGGGGGTTGCCCACCTGCCTGCGCATCTCGGTGGGCACACCGGCCGAGAGCGCGCGCGTGGCCACCACCCTGCGCGCCGTGCTGGGATGAGACCGGGCGCGCTGGCGGCGGCGGCGCTGGCCTGCGCCTGCGCCTGCAGCACCGGTCCCAAACAACCGACGGCACCCGAGGTGCCGACTCGCGCGCGCACCGCCGGCGACGATATCTTGCCGTCGCTGCCGGTCGGCGCCGATCTGGTGATCGAGCTCGACCTCGCGCGTCTGCGCGCCAACGCCGTAGTCGGGCCGGTGGTCGCCGCGGTGGCCGCGTTGCCGGGCAAGCGGGTGCAGGAGATCGCCCGCGCTGGCGGCGCCGTGGCCACGCTGGCAGTGGCGCTGGTCGGCGGCGCCGACGCCGCCGTGGTGGCCGCCTACCGCGTCGGCAGCCCCGAGGCGGTGACGCTGGTCGCGGTGCGCGGTGGCGATGCGCTGCCCGGCGCCACGGAGCTGGGTGGCGGTCTGCGACTGGCCGGTCCCGAGGCGTGGGTGGCGCGCGTCCGCAAGGTGATGGCAGAGACCGAGCCGGGGCTCGACGATGACGCCGAGCTGATGGTCACGCGCACGCGGGCGATGCCGGCCAAGGCCAGCGGTGCGTGGCTGCGCGTGGCCGCGCGCTTCGGCTTCGACGCCCGGGTGGAGATGGCGTCGCGCTTCGATCTCGACGTGGCGCCGGCGACGGTATCGATCTGGGCCGATGTGGCCGACGACCTGGCGCTGGTCGCGGTGCTCGGCGGCGGCAACGCGGAGGAGGTGCAGTCGCTGGCCGGCGCGCTCGAGCGAACCCGCGATCGGGCTACGCGCGATCCGGTCATCCGCTCGCTGGGCCTGGCACCGCCGGTGGCCGCCACCCGCATCGATCGCGGCGACGACGTCGCCCGGGCGATCTTCCTGGTCGGCCCCCACCGGCTCGAGCGGGTGGCCGCGCGGGCGGTGAAGCTGCTTTCCCCCGACGCGCTGGCGGGGGAGAGACTATGATGCGCCGGCGATGACAGCGTTTCTGCTCGAGCCCGCCTCTGCGCCGCTCCGCGGCTACTGCACCGTTCCCGACGACAAGTCGATCGGGCACCGGTCGCTGATGTTCGGTGCGCTGTCCGAGACGCCCGTCAGGGTCCGCGGTCTGGGCGGCGGCGCCGACAACCGCAGCACCCGGGCGGCCATCGAGGCGATGGGCATTCGCGTCGAGGAGGCCGGCGACGAGCTGGTGGTCCACGGCGTCGGTGTCGACGGGCTGAAGGCGCCGGCCGCGGTGATCGACTGCGGCAACTCCGGCACCACCATGCGCCTGCTGTGCGGGCTGCTCGCCGGACAGTCGTTCGCCAGCTCGCTGGACGGCGACGCATCGTTGCGTCGCCGACCGATGCGCCGGGTGGTCGACCCGCTGACGCGGATGCGGGCGGCCATCACCGGCCAGCCGGGCGCCAGGGAGGGGGAGGTCTATCCGCCGCTGGCGGTGGCCGCGCGCCGGCGCGGCGACTGGTTGCAGGCGATCGAGTACGTGCTGCCGGTGGCGTCGGCGCAGGTGAAGAGCGCGGTGCTGCTCGCCGGCCTGTACGCCGACGGTGTGACCCGCGTGGTCGAGCCGGGGCCGACCCGCGACCACACCGAGCGAATGCTGGCGCACATGGGCGCGCCGATCCGCGTGCTCGAGGGCGGCGTGGTCGAGCTGTCGACCCGCGGCTGGGACCGGCAGCTGGCCGCGCGCGGCTTCACCGTGCCCGGCGATCCGTCGTCGGCCGCGTTCCTGGTCTGCGCGGCGCTGGTCGCCGGCGCCGAGCGGGTGGCGGTGGGCGACATCGGCATCAATCCCACCCGGACCGGCTTCCTCGACGCGCTGGCGGCGATGAACGCGCGGGTCGAGCTGGAGGCCCGGCGCGACAGCGAGGGCGAGCCGACCGCCGATCTGGTGGTGTCGCGCGGCGCCGCCGACGAGCTGGCCGGGGCCGAGCTGGGCGGCGAGCTGATCATCCGCGCCATCGACGAGGTGCCGATCCTGGCCGTGGTCGCCGGCCGCGCCAGCGGGACCACGCGGTTTCGCGACGTCGCCGAGCTGCGGGTCAAGGAGTCTGACCGGATCGCCACCACCTGCGCCATGCTGCGGGCGCTGGGCTGCGAGGTCGACGAACAGCCGGACGGGTTCGCCGTCGAGGGCAAGGGTGGGGCGCCGTTCACCGCCGCCCGCATCGACGCCGCCGGCGATCACCGGATCGCCATGGCCGGGGCGGTGGCGGCGCTGGCCGCCGACGGACCGGTGCGCATCGACGACGTGGACAACGTCGCGACATCGTTTCCCACCTTCGCGGAAACGCTGCGCGGCCTCGGCGTCGCCCTCGAAGTCGTGTAGACTGCGCCGCATGTTCACCCAGCGCTTTCGCTGAATCCCCACGAAGCCCGGGAGGTCTCGGGCTCGAACCAGCGCGCGCTGAGCGGAGACCGCCTCGGCGTGTGCCGAGGAGTCTCCGTATGTCCAGTTATCTCCAGTCTGCCGAGCGGATCGCCACCGAGGTGGTGGCCGCCAACGCCGCCGAGGTCGATCGCCATGGCATCTTCCCCGGCGCGGCGATCGACGCCCTTCGCGACGCCGGCCTGCTCGGCCTGATCAGCGCCGAGTCCGTCGGCGGCATGGGCCATGGCCCGCGCGCCGCCGTCCAGGTGGTCGAGCGCCTGGCCCGCGAGTGCGGGTCGACGGCGATGGTCGTGTGCATGCACTACGCCGGCACCGCAGTGGTCGAGAAGTGCGCCAGCGAGGCGTTTCGCCGCGAAAACGCCGCGGGCAAACACCTGCTGACCCTGGCCTTCTCCGAGGCCGGGTCGCGCAGCCATTTCTGGGCGCCGGTGAGCAGCGCGAGCAACAAGGCAGACGGCGTGCACCTCGACGCGCGCAAGAGCTGGGTGACGTCGGCGTCGCACTGCACGGCGTACGTCTGGTCGAGTCGGCCGGTCGCCGCCGACGGCGCCAGCACCATGTGGCTGGTGCCGCAGGATGCCCGCGGCATCTCCGTCGCCGGCAGCTTCGACGGCCTGGGCCTGCGCGGCAACGACTCGACCCCGGTCGGCGCCGAGGACGTGGTCGTCGACGAGTCGGCCCGCCTGGGCGACGACGGCGCCGGCCTGCAGGTGATGCTCGAGGTGGTGCTGCCGATCTTCAACGCCATGACCTCGGCCTGCGCCGTGGGGCTGATGGAGGGAGCGACCGGGGCCGCTTGCGCCCACGCCTCGGGCACGCGGTACCAGCACCTGGACTCGAGCCTGGCCGACTTGCCGACCATCCGCGCCTACCTGGCGCGCATGCGCATCGCCACCGACCAGGCCCGCTGCCTGCTGATGGACACCGTCGACGCCATGGAGAACGGCCGCGAGGACACCATGCTGCGCGTGCTCGAGTGCAAGGCGGCGGCCGGCGAGTCGGCGACCGCCGTGCTCGACACCGCCATGCGCGTCTGCGGCGGCGCCGCCTTCCGCAAGGATGTCGGCGTCGAGCGCCGCTTCCGCGACGGCCGCGCCGGAACCGTGATGGCGCCGACCACCGATCAACTCTACGACTTCATCGGCAAGGCGATCTGCGGCCTGCCGGTCTTCTGAGGAGCAACGACATGTCCGATACTTTGATTCTTGGTGCGGTCGCCTACGACCCCAAGGTCGTGACCATCTGGGACGGCTTCCAGCGCTGGTTCGCCGAGCGCGGCCTCGACTTCGACTACGTCCTCTACTCCAACTACGAGCGCCAGGTGGAGGGCCACTTCGGCGGCCAGTTCCACGTGGCCTGGAACTCGCCGCTGGCGTGGTTGCAGGCCGAGAAGGTCGCGGCCAAGCTCGGCCGTACCGCGCGTGCCATCGCCATGCGCGACACCGACTGCGATCTGACCAGCGTGGTCGTCGCCCGCGCCGACTCCGACATTCGGTCGGTGGACGATCTCCGCGGGCGGACCGTCGCCGTCGGCGCCAGCGACTCGCCGCAGGCGACGCTGATCCCACTGCTCCACCTGGCCGAGCTCGGGCTCGAGCCGCACGACGACTTCACCGTGCGCCGCTTCGACGTCCTGGTCGGCAAGCACGGCGATCACATCGGCGGCGAGCGGGCCGCGGCCAGGGCGCTGCTCGCCGGCGAGGTCGAGGCCTCGTGCATGATCGACGGCAACCTGCTGGCGTTCGGCGTCGACGGCACCATCCCGTCGGGCGCCACCCGCGTGCTGACCCAGACCGCCGAGTACGACCACTGCAACTTCACCGTGCTCGACAGCGCGCCGGAGCCGCTGATCGCGCAGTTCCGCGAGCTGCTGCTGGCGATGCGCTACGACGATCCGGACGTCCGCCCGCTGCTCGATCTCGAGGGGCTCAAGGAGTGGAAGCCGGGGCGCACCGAGAAGTACGCGCTGCTGGCCCGGGCGATCGAGCGGTTCGGCACCATCGAGGCGTTCGTCGCCGCGCTGGGAAAACGCCACGCATGAGCGACCCGGTCGTCGACCTGGGCGACGTCGGCCTCGACCGCGGCGGCCACCTCCTGGTCAAGCGCGCCTTGCGCCGGGTTCCGGTGGGCGGCGTGGTCGAGGTTCGCGGCCGGGCGCCGGAGCTGGCGGTCCACCTGCGCGGCTTCTGCCGCGCGCAGGGCCACGGCTTCGCGCCCGTGCCAGGCGGCGGTCGCGTGACCCGCGGCGACGCCGAGCCCGGGCGCTGGCGCGGCGCCGAGCGGGCCGGCGCGGTCGACGCCGTCGTCGACCAGGCCCCCGCTCACTGGGGGTTGGCTGCCCGCGGGGCCACCGTGGAAGCCGGCGGCCCGGCCTTCGACTTCGCGCTGACCAGCCGCGCCGAGGTGTGGGCCGACGAAGCCCGGCGCCTGTACGCCCAGGCCGCGGCGGCGCAGTGGGATCCGGCCACCGCCATCCCCTGGGACGCCACCGTGGATCTGCCCGACGACGTCGAAGACGCCGTCGTCCAGGTGATGACCTACCTGGTCGAGAACGAGACCGCCGCGCTGATCGTGCCGGCCAAGTTCGCCGCCCGGATCCACCCGCACTTCCGCGAGGTGATGCAGCTTCTGGCGATCCAGGCCGCCGATGAAGCCCGACATATCGAGGTTTTTACCCGCCGCGCACTACTTGCGCGTTTTCGGTTTGGGCTGTCGACCGTGGGCGGCCAGGCGTCGCTCAAGACGCTGGTCGACGAGCCGGATTTCGCGCTGGCGTCGTTCTTGCTGTCGGTTCTGGGGGAGGGCAGTTTCCTGTCGCTCTTGTGGTTCCTCCGCGATCACGCGCCCGATCCGATTACCGAGGCGGTCGCCCGCCTGGCGGCGCAGGACGAGGCCCGCCACGTCGCTTTCGGCCTGGCCCATTTGTCGCGCCACGTCGCCGAGGATCCGTCGCTGCGGGGACGCCTCGCGGCCGCGATCCAGCGCCGTCACGACGCGCTCGCCCACACCGCGGGCCTCAACCAGGCGGTCTTCGACGCGCTGGTGCTGCTGGCTGCCGGGAGATGGGAGCCCGAGGCCCTTGCCAGCGCCTGGGACGCCGTGCAAGAGCTGGAGCGCGCCATGGATGAAGGCCGGAGGAAGCGGCTCGCCCGCCTCGGCTTCGGTGGTGAGGAAGCGGCGGCACTGTCGGCCCTCCACACCCGCAACTTCATGTAGGTCACCACGTGGCCACCGTGGCCAAGGACGCCGGCCTCGCGGGAACGGAGAAGGGATCGACACCCGGGAAAAGCGACACCTTTGCGTGGGGGAAGTCACCGAGGCTTTTGTCGGTGCACAAAGTGCGCGTGTGGCCGCGAAAAATGGCCGATTGGGCTGGCACGTTTCTTCCAAGGGGCGTGGGCAAAACCACAGGAGGTTTTGCTCGATGCTAACGAATAACGAAATTGCACTCGACCGGACCAGGCACCGCGCGGGAGCGGGCATTGCAGGAGGGATCGCTGCAGCTATCATCCTCTTCGCGAGTTCTCAGGCGCTGGCGGTTCCGGCGTTCGCGCGCAAATACCAGACGAGCTGCACGACCTGCCACACGATCTTTCCCAAGCTGAATCCGTTCGGGGAGGCGTTCCGGCGAAACGGCTTTCGATTCCCCGGGGTCGATAGCGACTACTGGAAGCAGGAGACCGTCCCTCTCGGACAGGAGAGCTACAAGAAGGTGTTCCCCAAGGCCGTCTGGCCCGGCAACCTTCTCGCGGGCGCGCCGATCGCGATCGGCTTCAACGGTGAAGCCGTACTCCACCCCGACAAGAACAGCAGCGCTGGCGCCGCTGACGGCAATACGACGTTCACGTTCCAGGATCTGGTCGGTGAAGGTCAGGTTTGGGCGGCTGGCAGCCTGTCGGACTCGACCACCTACTTCGGAGAGCTCGCTTTCTCAGAAGAGGGCGTCGAGCTCGAGCACGCCTTTCTATGGTTCAACGACCTCGCGGGGCCCGCCCACGCGGTGAACCTGACCGTCGGAAAAGCGATGCCGACGCTCACCAGCTTTGGTGGTCACTCGACCTACGTCGGTGACATGGCGCTGGTGCCGCTCGGCGTGACGGCGGCCTATGGCGGCCAGAGCGAGCCGTTCATGATCGCGGCTCCCACCCCCCGCCTCGAGCTCAACGGCGTCGTCGGTCATCGCCTCGACTACTCGCTCGGCCTCACGGCGGGAGCGACCGAAGGGGTTCAGAACACGCAAGACGTCTATGCGCACGTCGGCTACAAGGTCGGCGGCATGGACCTGGACGGCAGCAGCGGCGCCGCGACCAATGCCAACGCCTGGGAAGAGAGCTCGTTCACCATCGACGCGTTTGGCGGTCACGCGGTCGCGCACTACATCGACGCGGGCGACATGGACCAGAAGGACACCACGCTGCTGTTCGGCGGCGGCTTCCGCGGGCAGGTGGGCTCACTGGAGCTGGACGGCGTCGTCCAGTTCGAGTCGCACGACGCGGCAGGGCCGGGGGCCAGCAAGGTCAATGCCCTGACCAACTACGAGGAGCTGTCCTACGTGGTCTACCCGTGGCTGGTTCCCGCGGTTCGCTTCGAGTTCGTCCAGCTCTCTCCCGACGGTGGCGACACCGTGAATGACTGGCGGCTCATGCCGGGCGTGGCCGCGCTGATCTTCCCCAACGTCAAGCTGACGGTGGTCGGCTGGATCGAAGGTGCCTCGGGCGCGCCCGACGGCGGGTGGGAAGCCGCTGGCGGTCAGGCCGACACGACCGGCACCGACTCCATCGGCCCCGAGATCGAAGGCATCAATATCGGAATGGCGTATGCATACTAGAGCAGTACCCAGGCCGAGCATGTCGCTGGCAGGGTTGGCGCTGATCGCGCTGGCCCTGCCGGCTTGCCACCGATCGGAAGCCTCAGCCAAGGCGAAAGTGGCCGCGGGCGAGAGCGAGCAGATCGACACGAAGATGGCGGAGCCGGCGCCCCCGCCGGCTCCGGCCTTCGATGCTGATCTGTCCATGGTCGCCGCGGTGAAGGGACCGGGGTGGATCGAGGGCTATCTCAAGGGCAAGATCGAGAAATCGCCCCTCGGCCACCAGGGCGGGACCGAGGTGGCGGCTGCGACCGACCAGCAGCCCGGCGTCGACGGGTTCGTCGTGTCGGGGGCCGATCTCTATCGCGTCAGCTGCCGCTCCTGCCACGGGCCGAAAGCGGAGGGCGAGATGCCGATGATTCCCGGCATCGTCAGCACGATCAGCGGCACCTCCAAGGCGCTGCTGGCCGCGCAGCTCGAGAAACAGATGGGCAAGCCGCCGGCACCGGACATGGTCGCGCAAATCACCGACATGTCCAAGCAGAACATCCTCAAGCGGATGCACGCGGGCGGGGAGAAGATGCCGCCCTTCGCCCATCTGCAGCCGAAGGAGATCGAGGCGGTGCTCGCCTACGTTCGCTCGCTCGCGGGCGAGAAGCCGGAGCACCCGCTGCGCATCCACGAATCCAAGGCGAGGATGGGCCAGCTGATCGTGCAGGGAACCTGCCACACATGTCATCCCGCCACTGGCCCCGGGGCCCACGAGCTCGTCATGAAAAAGGACATCGTCCCGTCACTTGCGACCATCCCCGACAGGCCGCTGGAGATGGTCACTCAAAAAGTGCATACCGGAAACGTCCCGGCGACCGGCAGCGAAAAAAGTACGTTCAAGAATCGAATGCCGGCCTTCCCATACCTGTCCAACGAAGAAATCGCCGCCGCCTACCAGTATCTCGCCAAGTACGTCGCCCCGGAGCAAGGCGCGAGCTCCCCGGACGAGAAGACGAAATGAGGAGTTGAGTCATGAATTCGAGAAAAACGATAGCTACGCTCGTCTTTGCCGTTGGGCTGGTTGCCGGTTCGGGGCTTGCCAACGCGAAGGGCGGAACCATCACGGGCAAGGTCCGCGCCACGCCGTCCAAGTACCTGAAGGAAACGGTCGTCTACGTCAAACAGGTGCAGGGCACGTATGCGCCGAAGACCAAGACCGAGGATCAGCAGGGCTTGAAGTTTTTGCCCCACGTCCTCACGATCACGGCCGGCGATACGGTCAAGTTCCTCAACCACGACCACGTGTCGCACAACGTCATGTCACCGGACGGTGGCTTCAACCTGGGCATGTGGGGATTCAACGGCTCGAAGACGCACACGTTCGCCAAGGCCGGGACCTTTACCCTGCTGTGCGGTGTGCACCCGGAGATGTTGGGATACGTCTTCGTCGGTCAGAATCCGTACTCGGCTACGGTCAAGAAGAATGGCTCGTTCACCATCCGCAACGTCCCACCCGGCACCTACGAGATCGATGTGTGGAACTCGCACCTCAAGGCAGCCGGGCAGAAGGTGACCGTCAAGGCGGGCGGCAAGTCCAAGCTCACCTTTGCGCTGCACCGGTAGCGATCCGCAACCGGTAGCGGAATTTGCAGGGCGCGCGGCCCTCGACGGGGCGCGCGCCTGCCGCGCTTTCGGCACGGTCACTGCGCGCGAAAGCCCCGTCCGTCCTGCGCAAGGCGGCGCGAGAGCGCTCATTCCCCGCGAACTCCGCCGACACGATTCCCCTGTCGAGTATAACGTGGGGCGCGTCGAGTATGCCGCGGTTGCTGCAGAAGAGAAGTTGGGCCCTGCTGATCGCCGTCGCCATCGCGGGGCTGGTGGCCACCTGGTGGTTCGCGCGCGGCGAACCACCGACGAGCTCAGTCGCGACCGCGCCCGAGACCGCGGCTGGCGCTCGGGCGACTGCGGGATCCGCAGACTCTCCGTCGGCAAACGGTAGCGCAGGCGGGAAGGCCCACGCCGAGGCGACCGCGCGACCCGCAGACGTTCCCCCCGAGCCCGAGGCGCCGGTCGAATCCGCGCCGGTCCCTGTACAGGTGTACGGCCGTGTCACGAACCAGGGCGGCCAGCCGGCCGCGGCGGTCGACGTCATCTTCTCCAGCAAGGGGGCCGAGTCGACGGCCACCAGCGACGACACCGGCTCCTACTCGCTGCACCTGCTGCCGGGCTCGTATCGAGTCCGCGCCATCGGCGAGCGCGTCATCGCCGTAGGGCTTGCCCCGCTCGAGCTGGGCTCCACCGCACGGCGCCTCGACCTTCGCGTACAGCAGCAGTCAGTGATCCGCGGGCGCGTTCGCTACCGCGATCGCAGCCCCGCGGTTGGCGCCGTGGTCGTTCCCCACCGCGACCGCAAGAAACGCTCCGAGCTCGCCGCGCTGGGTGAGCTCGGCACCGCCGAAGTGCAGGACGACGGCAGCTTCGAGCTGTTCACCGTGCCGGGCGACCTCGTCGTCGACGCGACGGTTCGGTCGGCCGCGGGGCGAACGCGGGTCCACGCGCTCGCGCCCGGCGAAACGCGGAACAACGTCAACATCACCCTGGTACCCAACGGCTACGTCGAAGGCGTGGTCCGCGGGCCCGACGACGAGGTGATCGGCGACGCCAAGGTGCTGGCGTCGATGCAGATTCCCGGCACCGGCGAGTACGATCGCATCCCGGTCTCCACCGACGCCCGGGGCCGCTTCCGCTACCAGGTCCTCCGCCCGGCGCGCACCATCATCGAAGCCTCCGCTCGCGGATACGCCCAGTCCAAGCCGATCGCCTTCCAGCTCGAGCCGGGCGAGAGCCGCACCAACCTGGTCCTCGAGCTGCGCAAAGCCGACCTCAGCCTCAGCGGCCACGTCGTCGACCAAGCCGGCCACCCGCTGGCGCTGGTCCAGGTCGCCCAGGGCGTCGTCGGCTCCAAAGAACGCTACAAGAAGACGTTCACCAACGCCGACGGCTACTTCATCATCTCCGACCTGGGCCCGGGCCCGCACCGCCTGCGCTTTCGCAGAAGCGGCTACGAACAGGTGCGCAAGACCGGCATCGAGGCCCCCAGCAGCAACATCCTGGTGACCATGCCGCGCGTCGGCGCGCGAACCCAGTCCGACAAGTAGCGCCGCGGGGAATCCGCTCCTGCTGAGCGGGACCCGGGTGCGCCCTTCGACTGCGCGCGCTGCGCGCGCTTCGCTCAGGACGAACGGGAGGGGCGTCGGTTGGGTCCTTGGACTGCGCGTGCTGCGCGCGCTTCGCTCAGGACGAACGGGAGGGGCGTCGGTTGGGTCCTTGGACTGCGCGCGCTGCGCGCGCTTCGCTCAGGACGAACGGGAGGGGCGTCGGTTGGGTCCTTGGACGGCGCGCGCTGCGCGCGCTTCGCTCAGGACGAACAGCAGGGGCGTCGGTTGGGTCCTTGGACTGCGCGCGCTGCGCGCGCTTCGCTCAGGACGAACGGGAGGGGCGTCGGTTGGGTCCTTGGACTGCGCGCGCTGCGCGCGCTTCGCTCAGGACGAACAGCAGGGGCGTCGGTTGGGTCCTTGGACTGCGCG
>Ga0114931_10005801_pt1 | contig 15269 bp, 17 predicted proteins | sample 2SBtaG_FD_89579 | JGI IMG/M metagenome (GOLD analysis project Ga0114931, IMG submission 89579) | Deep subsurface microbial communities from Kolumbo volcano to uncover new lineages of life (NeLLi) - 2SBTROV14_V59a metaG | ecosystem: Environmental > Aquatic > Marine > Volcanic | place: Kolumbo...
GAAGTTACCGGCAATTTGCCGTCAATTTTTCGAAATCTGGTCATCTAAAATATTCCGTTCACTTTCTCAACAGTTTGAAAATCAAAAATAGCACTAAATTTAATATCAGAAGTGTGCTCAGGGGGAAATAAAAAGTAAAATTTTTCTTCCGGACTAAGATATCACCGGGAAGCCGACCCACGTACGGTATTCTGGGAAGGAACCAGATCACCGCGCCAATGGCGGCCAGAGCCAGCCCGATAACAACCAGCATTTTTCCCAATGTGTGTAAATCGCTGCCAATCATGACTCACTACTTCCATTGCCTGCCATTCAGTTGTTTGCGGATTGTTTGTTACCGGTTCTTTTATCTTTAATCTTTTATTTTTTGTCTTTTGTCTTTTGCCTTTTGTCTTTTATCTCTTTCCACCTCTCACAGCCTCTTCACCATTTCTTCCATAATTCGGGTAAGCCTGGGCTGCGCCTGGTTGGCGGTTCGGATGATATCCTCCACGTTGGCCGGTTGCAACGCATCGGGAAAACATTCATCGGTGATGACTGAGATGGCAAAAACCTCCAAATTCATGTGCCGGGCCACGATGACTTCGGGCACGGTGGACATTCCCACCACATCGGCGCCAATGGCGCGCAGAAAACGATATTCGGCCCGCGTTTCCAGGTTGGGACCGGCCACGGCCACGTAAACGCCTTTGACGACCGGAATGGCCTCCTCCAGGGCGATGGATTCCGCCAGCGAGATGAGCCGCTGGCTGTACGGTTCGGACATATCCGGAAATCGGGGACCCAAATCATCGTCATTCGGCCCGATTAAAGGATTGTCGCCCAACAAATTGATATGGTCCGTCATGATCATCAAATCACCTTTGCGGAAGAGGGGGTTCATCCCTCCGGCCGCGTTGGAAATCAACAGCGTTTGCACGCCCAAAAACTTCATCACCCGAATGGGGAAGGTAATTTGAGCCATGGAATATCCCTCGTAAAAGTGGAACCGCCCTTGCATGGCCGCCACCTGGCGATTGCCAATCTTACCGAACAGCAGTTTGCCCGCATGGCTTTCCACCGTCGAAACGGGAAAATGCGGAATATCCCGGTAAGAAAGCTCACATTCAACATCGATATCTTCGGCCAGGTCTCCCAGTCCGGTTCCCAGAACAATTCCCACATCCGGCTTACTTGCCGTATGCTTCCGGATAAAACCGATGGTTTCATCGATTTTTTGACGCAATTCGCTCATTCCTGCTCCATCCTTAAGAATCTTTTTTCTTGGCCTGCAACTTTTTCAACAAGGCCTTTTTCTCTTTTTCGATCTCTTTCAGCCGTTTTTCCTCGATGGCCTTCTGTCGTTCCAATTCCGCTTCCCGGGTCCGGCTGCGCTGGGCCTTGCGTAACGCAATTTCCTGGTCTTTGTGATTTCCCTTAATGCCGTACAGGATGCTTCCGATCACCGCGCCAATGCCTGCCGTAAAATAGGGCGGCACGTTTCCGATTTCTGCCACCCAGAACGGATATCCGATGGCGAGACCCGCGGCGCCCCCCAATACCGCGCCGCCTACGGCAAATCCCGTGGCGTTTTGGTTGGTCCGGAATTTCTGGATTTCCGCCCGACTGATGCGATACCCGTAACGATCGTAATACTTGGGAGAACGTTCCAACCGACGAATATCCTTAAATTTCAGTTCGAAACGCTGATGGTCTTCCTCGGTGATGAGAACAATGCCATCTTTGGTTTTGTCCAGAACTAAGCCCTCATACACTTTCCCGTCGTACATAAACGCTTTCACGGAAGCGTCGGGATGGACTTTGGAACGGCTTAAAAGGGTTCCGGAACTGCACTGCGTTAAAAACAACCCCATTAAGATCATTAAAAATAGAGTTGTAAACCGGTTATAAATAAAAGTTTTCATTCTGATTTGCCCTTCTTGTTCAATGTTTTAATAAGATCGTCTATCTGGATTCCTTTTTTTAGGAATTCATTGACATCTTCATCCGCCAGATTATCGGAAGTTTTTTCCGGGGCGGTCTTCAAGCCGGCGGACGGTTTGCCGTCTTCCGCCGGGGCCTTATCGCTTTCCTCCTCCAGCAATATCCCGGTGGATTTTTTGACTGTTTTTTCATCTCCTTCCTCTCCTTTTTTCCCTGACTCCGCGTCACGATTCATTTTTTGAGACTCACTTATCTCATTGATTTTACGTGACTTAACGTTTTTCAATATTTTTTTGGCTTCCTCCGGTATGGCGTCATCTATTTCCATTACGGACAGCAGCTCGATTTGAGAAATCAAGATGTGGCGCAGACGGTTAATAAACGACTCTTTCTGCGATTTCAGCCAGGAAACCTCATCCCGCATCTGACGGGCCTGCTTGCGGGCGTTTTCCATAATTTCCAACGCCTTCAGTTCCGCTTCCTTCACGATCAGATCGGCCTGCCGCTTGCTGCTTTCCTCGGACTGTTTCTTAACTTCCTGGACATTCACCAGGGTTTCCTGCAGAGTTTTTTCCGTTTCCTGATAATCCTGCAATTTGGTTTCCAACTCTATTAACCGGCGGCTCAAACTTTTGTTTTCTTCCAAATTTTTTTCATATTCTTCCGCAACCATTTCCAGAAAAGTCTGCACTTCAATCGGGTCGTAACCGCGCAGCGCTTTGCGAAATTCTTGTTTTTTGATTTCCAACGGTGTGAGTTTCAACATTTTTCTCCTCTTTTTGGAAATGGCTTCCTCAGCTTATTTATGGCATCCGGTTACAGTTAACCGTTACATTCTGGGCCCGAAAATAGCGGAACCGATCCGCACCATTGTGGCGCCCTCCTCAATGGCAATTTCGAAATCGCCGGACATACCCATGGAAAGTTCGGTCAGCGTTCCCATCTTTCCGCCGGCAGACCGGGCTTCTTCGAATATTTTCCGCAATTTTTGAAAACAAGCGCGAATTTCGGCCCGGTTTTCAGTGAACTTTCCGATAGTCATAAACCCCTTCATCTCCAGATTTGGCAATTTATAAATTTCGTTCATCAACGGCAAAGCCTCTGACGGCGCGCATCCGAATTTACTGCTCTCGCCGCTGGTATTTACTTCCAGCAAAACCGACATGCGACGGTTGATCTTTTTACACTGCTCCTGGACGACCTGAGCCAGTTCCAGGCTGTGGATGGAGTGAATCATATCGAACATCCGCACGGCATATTTAACCTTGTTTTTTTGCAGGTGGCCGATCATATGCCAGGAAACACGGGCACCGGCAAGCGCCGCTATTTTTTCCCGGGCTTCCTGCACCCGGTTCTCACCAATATGCCGAATACCATGTTCCAGCGCTACTTTTATTCTCTCCGGCGGCACCGTTTTGGTTACAGCAATCAGGGTTATATCCTCGGGACGCCGGCCGGAACGAACCGCCGCTGCTGCGATTTTCTCTCTCACCAGGTTAATATTGCCGGCAATCGTTTCCATAGTTTACCTAAGCCCCGCCACTGAGCACTGAACACGGCGGACCGAATTCTACTTCCCTTCTTCGGAATGGGACGCCTGAAAACCAAAACTTTTGGGCTGATCCATTCCCGGAAAAGTTTTTATTTCTCCATTCTGATTTTCGTATTTTTTAATATTCTCCTGAAGCGCGCCCAGCAGGGATTTGGCGTGAGCCGGGGTCATGATGACCCGGGCGTACACTTTGGCCTTGGGCACGCCGGGCATAATTCGGGTAAAATCAATAACAAACTCCGCCTGGGAGTGGGTAATTATGGCCAAATTGGAATAAATACCTTCCGCTTGTTCCGGAGGCAATTCGATATTAATCTGTTGCTGGACCGGAATGTTATTATTATCTGCCATGGCAATTTGCCTTCTTTTCGAAGTGAGTTTAAATTTAGTATTTTTAATACTTTTCTAAAACGAATAATATACACCAAATCGCGGGTTGAGTCAAGATTAGGATATAATGAAAACAGAGGGAATTTGAGATATCCATGGCCGCCATTCCGCAACATATTATCGATCAAATCCGGGAAAGCATTAATATCCTGGACGTGGTCCAGCGCTACATCAATCTAAAAAAGCGCGGGCAAAATTACATCGGCCTCTGCCCTTTTCATCAGGAAAAAACACCTTCTTTTTCCGTGCATCCCGGTAAACAAATCTTCCACTGCTTCGGCTGCGGAGAGGGCGGGAACATCTTTTCTTTCCTGATGAAGTATGAAAAAATTTCCTTCATTGACGCGGTAAAAAGGCTCGCCGAGGAGGCGGGGATCGCTCTTCCCACCACCACCCAGGATAAACGGGCGCAGAGTGAAAATGAACGGCTGTTCCGCTCCAATGAAATCGCCGGTTCCTTTTACCATCGCCAGCTTTCCAAGTTGCCGGAAAGAGTTCAGGCATATCTCGCCGAGCGAAATTTGCTAAAGGAAACGTTATCCGCCTTCCAGATCGGTTTTGCCCCGGATAGCTGGGACGGACTGCTGAAATTCATCAACGCCAACAAACTGCCGCGGGAACCGTACCAAAAATTGGGCCTCATTATGAAATCCCAACGAGAGGGGCGATTGTACGATCGTTTCCGCAACCGGCTCATGTTTCCCATACATAACGCGTCCGGCAAAATAGTCGGTTTTGGCGGCCGCAGCCTGACTGACGACAAAAACACGCCCAAATACCTGAATTCGCCGGAATCCGCCATTTACCGGAAGAGCCGCATCCTGTACGGCCTGTTTCAGGCGCGGGACTTCATCCGCGAACAAAATTCCGCAATTTTTGTGGAGGGCTATATGGATTTCCTGCAGCTTTTCCAGGCAGGAATCCGCAATGTGGTGGCCACCAGCGGCACCGCTCTGACCAGCGAGCACGCCAATCTCATCCGCCGTTACGCGCCGGAGGTAATCCTTTGCTATGATTCGGATTCGGCGGGCATTAAAGCGGCGGTTCGCGGCGGCGAAATCCTTTTTCAGAATCGTCTCGACGTCCGCGTGTTGTTGCTGCCGCCGGGAGAAGACCCCGACAGCTTCGTGCGGAATAACGGGCCGGAAGCGTTTCGGTCCAAATTGGCGGCTGCCGAAGATTATTTCGCGTTTCGCCTAAACATCACCAGAGAAAATTTCGATTTGTCCCGCGCCGAGGGTCGCTCTGAGGCAGTGCAAAACCTGCTGGACATGCTGGTACCGCTGCAGGATACCATCCGTTCGGCATATTTCCTGGAAAAAATCGCCCTTTTTTTGGGCGTCCCCGTGAAGGTTTTAACCAACCTGTATCAAAAGAAGGTGCGGTAGATGCGTAAAAGAGCTGCCTTGCCGGCTTCTGCGGAAGAAAATCCCGAAGCCGATACGGTGCCACTGGTTACTCTGAGCGGCGCCTGGAGCGCGGAGCGCGATATTTTAATTCTGCTATCGGTTTATACCGAAAGCAGCCGGGCGCTCATTCAGGAACACCTGCAACCCTCGGACTTTCTGAACCGGGAGTTCCAGGAATTGTTCACTATTTTAATTCAGAGCCTTGATCAGCAGGTCAATTTAACCCAATTGCTGTTGGATTCCATCCAGGGCAGTCCGCTCGCTAATCTGTTTACCCGCAATTTGTTTTCGGAGATTCAACAATCCATCCGCTACACATTTGATTGCATCCGGCAAATTAAAATTGCCCGGTTGCAGGCCGAAGCGGAACTGATCCGGCAAAAACTGAAGGATACGTCTGGCGGGGATTTATCCTCCGATGAATTATTGCGACAGCATACCGAATTGAAACAGGAACAGAGACGCTGGCAGATGGCTACCCTGCAAAATCTTCAGGAATAATTCACTCCGGTTTCACCTGATCCCTCCTCTTTATTAAAACTTTGTAAAATGACTTACAGCCATAACCACGAAATTTTTAAATAATTGCGTTCCAAAATTTGTGAGGAATTACGACGCTGCTTCCCACTTCTTAAGTATTTTTCTGTCCCAAAGCGAATTGGAATATTTTTAATAAGGAAGTAACCCGAGGCCCCGAAATGAAAAAAACAAATTCAAAATACCAGATTCTCATTGTTGAAGACAACGATGAACAGGCAAACCTGATTAAACTGTTAACCGAACAGTACGGTTTTGTTTCCCGCTATATCACGGACAGCACCCTGGCTTACGAGAAAATTAAATCGGATAAACCTCAGGTGGTTATCCTGGACCTGATGATGCCCGAAGTGGACGGCTTGCGGCTGTGCCGGCAAATCAAAGAAACCCCGGAAACATCGAACACCAAAGTTATTTTTTATTCCGGCAAAATGTACGAAACCGACCGGCGGAAAGCGCTGGAACTGGGGGCGGACGCTTTCCTGATCAAGCCAACCCGTGCCAATGTGCTCATTTCAAAAATCAAGGATCTGATTCAACCCGCCACGCATGCGACCTATCAGGCTTAAATTCTGGGGCGTCCGGGGGTCCATTCCCACCCCGGGAAAACGCACCCTTCATTACGGGGGAAATACGCCTTGCGTGGAATTGAATTTCCCCGGCAAGCCACTTTTTATCCTGGACGGTGGTTCCGGCATCCGGGAGCTGGGCAAGGAATTGTTAGGCTCTCCGGCGCCCGTGAAAGGCTACATTTTCCTCAGTCATTTTCACTGGGATCATATCCAGGGCCTGCCCTTTTTCAAACCGGCGTTTAAAGCAAACAATCAATTTACTTTTTTTGGCTGCGATGAACCTCTCGTGCAGCTTAAAGACCTCTTCTCGTTACAAATGAAGCCCTACTTTTTCCCTCTTGCCATCGAAGATATGTTAGCAAAGGTTGAGTTCAGACCCATTCGTCAGACGGAACTGGAAGTGGAAGGCGTTGTGGTAAAAACAATTTTTTTGAATCATCCCGGTTACGCCCTGGGATACCGTTTTGAATTCGCCGGAAAATCACTCGTTTACATCAGCGATAATGAGCCTTTCAACGACAGGCATGTGCCGGCAATCGCGGACCCGGAGGGCTCCGCCTCCATTGAGGACCGTTTTGAATCGTTCGTAGATAACAAGGAAGCAGACCTCATCGCTTTCCTGCGGAATTGCGATCTCCTGATTCACGATACCCAATTTCTCCCTGAGGAATATCAGGAGAAAAAAACCTGGGGGCATTCTCCTTACCACTACACGGTGGATTTAGCGGTAAAATCCGGCGCAAAAAAGTTGGTATTATTTCACCACGATCCCGACCACGACGACCGGACCATAGAACTGATTCTTGAACTGAGCCGCCGTCGCCTGGAAGAAAAAGGATGCAATATTCCCTGCATTGCCGCCCGCGAAGGCGAAACCCTGGAAATTTAGGCCCGCTGTCGATTCGCCAATTATTTTTTCATCAGAAAAATGGCCGCTTTTAGCTGCATAGCTGACCTTCTTTTCCCATTGAGCGCTTCCACGAAGCAGATGTAGGCGCCAATCCGCGCGGTTCTACCTTCATCATCCTTTCCATTCCAGATAAAAGTGGCCCGGCGGCCGGTTGGAACCGCCTTTGCAAGCGTGCGAATTTCCCGCCCCCGGGTATCGAAGATCCGGATATTCACAAATGCCGTAGACGCCGGCAGCTCCAGCGAAATGATGGCGACGTCCTCGAACCCGTCGCCATCCGGAGAGAACGGATTCGGCGTAATTTGCAGTTTGCGGGTCGTTGGTTTGGTAGCGGTAAAAATTGAATTTTCCTTACCCGGCGTGGCGCCCGAGGCATCGACGGAAGCCGCCCAGTTTTCCGGGTCCTGAGAGGGCAGCAACGGATTAATCCGTTCCAGAGAAACGCCCGGCGCGACCTCCCGCCCATACCAGTCTTTACTGTAGGTAACCGCATCCAGCACGCTTCCGCCGCTGATACAGAGGGTCAGCGCGTCAGCGTCATTGTTCAATGTCGGAAACCCATTGATTATATTAACTTTAGCCGGTATCTCTCCATATCGATCCAGCAAGGATGAATCGCCCCCAACCACCAGGTAAGAATGGGCCGGCAGAAACTCCGGGCGGGAAGCGAGGCGAACCGTATCCCGGGCGTCGGCAAAGTTCAGAAATGAGACGTCCAGTGAATCTCCGCCGGCGTTAAACAGTTCAATCCATTCCGATTGCCCCGGCTCCGGCTCAAACATAATTTCGTTTAACACAACTTTGATCCCGCCGGGCAGCACATAAATTTCTTTAACCTGTTCGTTGTTGAGGCTGTCTTCATCGCCCGCCGCGTTAATTTTCACTCCCGCGCGCACCCGGCCGGCAGGCAGGTCCGGGAAAATATCACTGAATTCGAGAGAATCTCCCGAAGCGATGGGGCCGAAAACGTGCCCGGATTTAATCCGCTCCACCCTTTCTTCGCGTCTGTCCCCGTTTTGGTCGTAGAACAGATCGTAGTCAAAGCCGTTAATGGTTTCCAAACCCAAATTCGCCGCGCGGGCGGTAAACGCCAGTTCTCCTCCCGCTTTCGCCGATGAACTTTCCACGATGAAGGCTGTCAGGGCCAAGTCGATATTTTTGGGGCTCACGCTGTTTTTAAAGCCGGGAGTGCCGCGAAAAGTCCGACCGTCCGCCCAGTTTTCCAGCCCGTTATCCGGTACAAGGTTGATCTTCTCGTCGCTGAATCCCGGCGCGTTTCCCGGTGAATAGGGATAAACCTGAATTGTATCGCCGTGGCTGTTCACCAGGGTAACCGCTTCGGAACGCGTATTGGCAAACCCCTGCTTGCCGAAAGAATTATCATCGATGGTCAGACGCCGCGCAGCGGCCGGAATAAGCGCATCATACGTTGTGGAATTGCCAAAATAACCGGGGTCTAAGATTATTCCGAACTGGCCGGGAAGCAGCCGGGAGGAGCTATCCGCGGGAAGGATGAAATCCAATTCATCGCCGTCGCCCACCTTCCAGCCGGCCAGATTCACGGTGGTGTCGCCGGCGTTGTATATTTCAACATATTCGTTATAGTTGGAAAGCGTATCCGGCTTGAACATCACTTCGGTGAGAATGATCTGCGCCCGGCAAAACTGGAAGAAAAACAAAATGACAGCAAAGTTCAGAAATTGAATTTTCCGCACGGCCCCTCCAAAGCCATCTGAAAACTCAAATACCGCGGTTAAAAACTATCATTTCAAAACCACAATATACAAAAGTTGCACATTTTTAGTCAGGATTTTAACATTTTTTTGCAGAATTTCTGAGTGGCTCCTGAAAACCGGGGCTCGGCTTCAGGGAGAAAAAATATTTTAGGGCCGCGGGGGAAACAGAACTTTGGAAACCGTTCCCGGCGGCAATGAACCTCGGTCCCGTCGTCCACCTTCCATAAGATTGACAATAACCTTAATATTTACAAATAGTTACAAAATAACGAACTACAAAATTCCGATTCGCGGAATCATGATTTCCTTCAACACTTCCACAAAATAGCGGTCGGTCATACCGGCAATAAAATCCCGCACTTTTTCCTCGTCGCTCGTCGCCTGGAGATATTGCTCAACTTTAGAATTAAGAAAATGTACATAAATCGGAGATTTCCGGCGCCCCTTTTTGAGGTCCTCCAGAAATTTTTCGAACATGATGCGGAAGCCGCGTTGAATTTTTTCATGATCCCGCTTTATTTTTTTGCTTAAATAAATGCGGTCGTAGTTGAATTTTTTCAATCGCAGCAGCCTATCGGAAATTTCCCGGCTGAAAGAGACATACGGCTTGTCGAAACTTTCATAGACTACATCCTTAACCAGCGTATCAATAATTTCCCCATTGGTGCTCCCCAGCGTCCGGCGCAAATCCGCCGGAATTTCTTCGCGTTTTATCAAACCGATGCGGATGGCGTCTTCGATATCCTGGCCGATATAGGCGATGGTATCCGAAATGCGCATAACGCAGCCTTCCAGGGTCATGGGAAACATGTCCGCCTGCTGTCCCTCGCGGCGGGCGGCCATGTATTGCTGCAAATCCTGTTCGGATTTATCCGGAATCGGCCGTAACCGGCGGTTGTGCACCTCCCCGTCATGGGAGAGGATGCCGTCCCGCACCTGGATGGTCAAATTCAGCCCCTGGCCTTTTTTGGCGATATGATCCACAATGTGCAAACTTTGTAAATGGTGATGATATTGGCCGATTCCGTGTTCCTGGCAAAGTACCGACAGAAATTTTTCGCCATCGTGGCCGAAGGGAGAATGCCCCAAATCGTGGGAAAGAGCGATGGCCTCCACCAGTTCCAAATTCAACCCCAGAAATTTGCCGATGGTCCGCGCCACCTGGGAAACACTGAGGGTATGAATACTGCGGGAGGTCAGCATCTCATCCAGTTGGGAAGCAAAATAGATAACCTGTGTCTTGCCCGAGTATCGGCGAAATGCTCCGCTGTAAAATATGCGGTCGCGGTCCAGGGCGAACGGACTGCGCGGCCCTTCGGTTTCCGGCCGCCGGCGCCGGGCATCCTTGCTCCGCGTAGCGAAAGGTGACAGATGGTCCTCGGTTTCGTCAGTTACCCGGCGATAGAGGTCATAAAAAAATTTATCTTTATCTTTCCCTGCCATGAATTATATCAGGTTGTTTATTTAGGGTTATGCTCTTTCCAGATATCCGCCAGATATAAACTTGGCAGACCCATTCGGTTCAGATGAATTCCGTGAAGATTATTCCGGAAGATCAGGTTCTCCGTGGACGCATATAGCGGAATTACGGGCAAATCCTGCATCAGAATCATTTCAATTTGTTCGTAAATATTGAGGCGATTGTTCAGATTTTTCTCTCTGGCGGCAACGGCCAGCAAACTATCCACCTTCTTACTTCGATAGTTCATCAAATTTAATTTCGAATCAGAGCGAAAGAACGGTTCGAAAAAAAATTCCGGATCGGGCAGGTCCAGGGTCCAGCTGACATAAAAGACGTCTGAGTTTTTCAGCACGTGTAATTCCTGGTTCCATGAAGAAGTGTTGTAGGAAACCAGTTGAACGGGAATATCCAGTCGGGCAAAACCCTGGCGCAACAGTTGAGGAACCGCGCTGGAATAATTGAGAGTATCCACGGTAATTTTGGCCGTAATCCGCCTCGTAGCACCCCTCCGCTTCCGCTTCTGAAGGAACGTCCTTTTAGCGGTTCGGTACAAAGGCATCAATTTAATCCAGGTTTTGGATTGATTCGGCAGGTACAGGGGCGAAATATTTTTTACCGGTTTGCCCAGAATGTCATAGTGTTGCAACAGGGTATCCTGGTGAAAGGCGAAATATAAAGCCCGCCGGAGCGAGACGTCTTTTCCTAAGGCGCTCCGTGAGTTGATTCCCAAAAAAGATAAGTTCAGCCCGGACAACTGGATCCTGGAAAAGTCTTCGAGGGAATCCACATAAGATTCAATAAAATAATAACTCAAATCAAATTGTTTCGCTTTATAACGTTTCAGAATGCGGGGACTCAGGCGAAGAATTTTCACGTATTTTATCCAGGCGCCGTCGGGAGCTTCCGGTTTGCGCCGAAACGCTTCCAGCAGCAGGGTGGAATCGGTCCGTTGACGCACTCGATACGGACCGGAGCCAACAGGCAGGGCGTTCCTCCGGGATTTGTTCGCCGCGAAATAGTCAGCCGGCAAAATTTTCACTTCGGGAAGCGCCAACAGTTTTAAAAAAGAGGCGGATGGATGGCTGAGCCTTATGGCAACGGCTTTGTCCGAAAGTTTAATCAAACCCGGCAGGCGGCGGCTTTTGCCGGCGATAAAATCAGGGGCGCCCTCGATAATCCGAAAGAAATTTCGCAGGTAATCACTGTCCTTGCTTTGCAAAAAACGTTCAATACTGCGGATCACATCGTCAGCCATTACCGGTTTTCCGTCGTGAAAACGAACGTCGTCCCACAGATAGAACCGGTAATAAGTCCGGCTCGAATCCAGCTCCCAGAACTTCGCCAAATCCGGCACCTCAACCATTTCCATATTCAGTTTTACCAATCCCTGATAAATCTGATTCATCACAAAAACATCCGAATCATACTGGATGTTTTCCGGATAGAGATGCAACTTTTCCCCGGAACCGATAATGGTGAGGGTGTCGGAACTGAATTGAGCATCCGGCTGACGTTGATTGCCCGGCTTCTCCTGCAAATATTTATAGGATTTATAGACGGAAAAAACCAGCAGGATCGCCAGAACGCCGAAAAGGAAGTACAGAAAATGTTGGCCTTTTGATCTCATAAGTGTTTCGTTTTTACTAATTTAGTACTATCGAATGTTTTGAGCAAGACATTAAACGTCCGGCCATTTAATTCGGCCTTGGGCAGTAACGGAATCCTTTGGTAATAAAATTGCAGAATTGGCGGGAGGTCCTTGCGGAAATTTCGTTCGGGATTTACCCGGCCAGCGGAATGCGGTAAATAAAAAAAGCCCGGAATTACTTCCGAGCCGGGGGTATTTATGAAGGGAAATTTACCTGTTGATTAATGCATCCTCATTCCCGGACTGCGGTCTCTCATCATTTTTTTTCCCATCATTCCCATCATTTTGTGATGATGGCCGAGGCGGCCGGAGAGAATCCGGGAATCGAATTTCTTCCGCTGCTCGGGAGTAAGCATATCCCGCATCGCTCTTTGATGGCGAATTTTTGCTTTCTGCATCCGCACCCGAACGTCCGCCACCTTCTGAATCACCTGATTCACTTTAGCGGCGTCATATTTATCGGCTACCAGGAGCAGTTTAAGCTGTGTTCGCAATGATTTTAGCTGGGATCTCAGCGGCAGCATCTCTTTCTGCAGAGCAAGATGCATGTCTTGCATTTTGGCCATCTGCTCAGCGCTCAACCCCATTCCGCGATGCTTTCCCGCACGGTCCATATTCATCTGATGTTGCTGGGCGAAGATGAACGTGGCCGAAAAGACCATCAGAGCAACAACATAAATTAATTTACGCATATCATTCTCCTTTCCCGTCTGTTCACTTGTTAATTATTATTAGGGCGAAACTCCCTTCCTCCGAGGAATTTTCCGGTTAAAATGTGATCGTTTTCCATAAAATCCGGAATGTTCCAGTATCCGGTACAGGTATTTCTGCTGGACTGGCGATAAATACTTTTTGGCTTTGACCATATTTTCCAGCGTTTCAATCTCCATTTGCAGCCGGATTTCCGAAATTTGACGCATTTTGGCTATAATTTCCTTCAAGTTGACCGAATCCGCCCGGTAAAGCCTCAAAATCTCATGATGAAGGCGGCGAATTTCTTTCATTTTCGGTAAATTCTGCCGGTTTATTTCCGCCCTCAGTGAGTCCAACTGTTCTCGCTGTTTCGGGGTCAGGTGGAACGGTGGAGTGCGGGAGCCTCTAAATTTTTCCCAGGGGGCGCGTCTTATTTCCCGGTGGTGTTGATACTGAAAATAAAAGAAGCTTCCGATGGTTCCTAAATTGATTAGAATCAGAACCACTAAAACTGTCACTAAAACCTTCACTTTCATTTTTCCGCTCCAACCAGTTGATCCATCGCTTCCACCCAAATACCGTTAAACGTGGTGGTCGAATCCGGCAGGATAAAACCGGAATACGCGGAAGAGGGAGAACTTTCCGCACTCATTTCGCCAAGATGATTTCCCATCCAGCCGCCCAGCAAAAAGGCAGCGATACAAAGTACAGCTACCAAGACCGGTTTCAGCCGGGTGCTGAACGATGCCCTTCCAGCGGACGTTCTGTTCTTCTCCTCTGCGAGCGCGCGTATTCTCACCGGGAGGAATGGATCCGGGGTTAGCCGGGGAAAAAACGTTAAATCCGGCTCTTCCAGTAATAACCTTAACCGTTCCATGTATTGCCTGCAGGCAGAACATTTTCGTAAATGTTCCTCTACCGCTTTCCGGACCTCCGGTTTCAATTCGTTGTCGATATATTCCGGAAGCAAATTTTTAATGGTTTTATGTCGCATCGCCCGCCCCTTTCAAAGTCAAAATATTAGACAGTAAATTTTCAGGTTTCTTGCATAATTGTCAAATTTTTCCCAACCAGGGTTTTAGTTTTTTTGACAAACTCTTTTTAGCCCGGTGAATTCTCGATTCCACGGCGCTTAGGGAAAGGTTCAGGTTCGCCGCTATTTCCTGATAACTTAACTCCTCGTATCGGTGCAAAAGAAGGGGAACCCGGTAGTTTAGCGGAAGCGACTGAATAGCCCGCCACACTATTTTTTCTCTCTGGGATTTTTCCATCTGTTCCAGCGGCATAATCGGGCGATTATCCAGCCCCCAATCGCTCTCGTAGCTTTTTTTTTGGAACAGGTCGGACACATTTTTATCCAACAGATCAAACCAGCGCATTCGCTTTTCTCTTTTGAGATAATTGAGAATGTGATTTACAGCGATGCGGTAGATCCAGGTGTAAATCCGGGAATCGCCGCGAAAATCGCCATAGTGTTCGTAAAGTTTAAGAAACACATCCTGGGTTAAGTCTTTCGCCACATCTTCCCGGCCGGTCATCCGAAACGCCAGGTTTAATATCTTTTCCGCGTGGGTCCGGTACAAAGCCTCGAAATCAAATTTTTGTTCTGTCATCAATGATAATCCGGAATACGCTTTCATCCCTTTTCCATCATTTTATGGGATTAATTTTTTAGACAAAAGAAATAATTAAAACTTTCCGGTTTTTTTTACCGGGCCCGGAGGAAGCATTCCGTTCCGGAGAGCGAAATCGTCCGGTACTAACTTATGGGCCGGATTCAATCCGCCAAAGCAGGCGTGGGCAACTCTTGCTGATGACTTTTCGACAGCTGTGCCAGGGCGGATTCGAAAAAATTCAGCCGGTGCAATTTTAAGGCACCGGGCAAAAGAGAGTTCATCGTGTAATCGACGTAAATTTGATGGCGGCGGGCGCGGGTGGGGTCACCAAAATGCAGGCGGTGAATGGCGCGCTTCAGCTTTTCGGCAACAATCCGCGCCTGGAACTGTCCGGTGAACGGCAGCAACACAGCGACTTCATCGCCGCCCACCCGTCCGACAAGATCCGTTTCCCGCAGTTGATTCCGGAACACTTTGCCTAACTGCCGTAAAATATCGTCGCCGGCTTCCAGACCGTAAGTCCGGTTGAACAAGGTGAAATCCCGCAGGTCAAAAATGAGCAGGGAAACCGGGTACTCATGGCGGGCGGCGCGGGAAAGTTCTTCTTCCAGACGCCTCCGGAAATGGCTGAAAGAGAGCAAGCCCGTGAGGCTGTCCCATAGCTGATTTTCTTCCAATTGCTTCTTTAGCTGCCGGTTTTCCTTCTCCAACGCCGCAATTTTTTCATACACATCGCAGGTCTCGGCAACCAGCTCCCGGTAGGGAATCAGACTCTTTTCCAGCTTTTTATGGTCTTTCAACAGCAGGCGGACGAGCGAATA
>Ga0114931_10005802_pt1 | contig 15268 bp, 17 predicted proteins | sample 2SBtaG_FD_89579 | JGI IMG/M metagenome (GOLD analysis project Ga0114931, IMG submission 89579) | Deep subsurface microbial communities from Kolumbo volcano to uncover new lineages of life (NeLLi) - 2SBTROV14_V59a metaG | ecosystem: Environmental > Aquatic > Marine > Volcanic | place: Kolumbo...
GCCATGGTTGGGTCGTGGTTGGCTTCGCCAACCATGGCCCTGGCCCGACGGAGCAGCACAGGTTGCCATACGTAAGTGTGGCGTTCTGGGCTGTGGAGTAGCTTACTTTCTACTAAGCCCACAGCGAGCAAACCTTTTTATACTGCCTGCGAACCGCCAGCAATGAGCCGCGTCCCGCGCTCAGAAGACAAGGTGATATTCATGCCGAGGCTCTCAACACGCGTCAAGCGGAAGATGGGATTAACGAACACGCACTTCAAGCACCGCTACTACAAGGGCAACGCCCCGGGCCGGCAGCGGATGAAGTCCTTCGCGACTGAGGAGGCGGCGAAGGCCTGGGCGAAGGCCGAGAAGCTCGACGAGAAGGCCAATGTCCTCCACCAGCTCCCGAGCGGCAAGTGGCAGTGGCGCAAGGCGAACCCGCGGCTGGCATAGGCTAGTCAAACAATTTCTTCTCACAGCTTCCTGCTTCCTAGTCCAGTCCTTCACCTCCCAGATCTCTCATAGTTGCGAGGTGTTCAACGCGACCACAGCATCCAGCATCCTTTTAAAGACTGCGAGACCCTTACATACCATGCGCATCATCCTCGACACAAACGTCCTCCTCCTCTTCGGACAGGAGGGAATCGACGTCTTCTCCGCGCTCGAGCGTGCCGCCGACAAGGTGGACGCATTCATCGTGCCCTCGCTCGTCGTCGACGAGCTCAAGAAGCTCGGTGAGCGGGCGACGAAGGACGGCCGCGCCGCCAAGCTGGGGCTGGCGCTCGTCGAGGAGAAGGCGCGCAGGAGCGATGAAACCTTTCTCGTCAAGCTGCTCGCCGGCGGCTGGAAAGAGATACCTTTAAAAATCGTCCCCTGTTCCGCAGAGAAGCACGCTGATGACGCAATCCTGCGGATTGCCGAGGACGACACGATTGTGGCCACGCTCGACCGAGGCCTGCAGCGTCGTCTTCTCAAGGCCGACAGGCGCGTCATGGGTATGCGGCAGAAACGGTTTCAATCCATTGAGTAGCGCTCCTGCAGCGTCCTGACCTCGTCTCCGGCGAGGAAATGTTCGGATGCTCATATAACGAGCTCCGGCTCGTGGTCACTGGCGTTCGCGGACAAGCCTCGAACAGTATTCGCGCCTGACCCGGTGCCAAGGCAGGAGCAAAAACGTCAAAGGCAAGTTCATCGAAAGGTTCGAAAGCAGCTGAGAGGTGCATCGCGTGTTTTACGCAGTGAAGGTCAAGGATCACGTCCGGGTCCCGCCGAACATGTTCGGGCTGGACCTGAAGGAGTCCATCGTCAAAGCCGTGAAGGAGCAGTTCACCGGCTACATTGACAGGGAGATCGGCATCGTCATCGACGTCCTCAAGGTGACGAACGTCGGCGAGGGCATCATCATCCCGGGCGACGGCGCGAACTACTACGAGGCGACGTTTGAACTGCTTGCCTACCTGCCCGAAATGCAGGAGGTTCTCCCCGCGGTCGTGCGCGATGTCGCGGATTTCGGCGCCTTTCTCAACCTCGGGCCGATCGACGGCATGGTCCACGTGAGCCAGGCGATGAACGACTTTGTCTCGGTCACGAAGGATAAGGTGCTCCAAGGGAAGGACACGGGTCGCATCCTGAAAGTCGGGGACCACTGCCTCGCGCGGATGGTCGCAATCAGCTACAAGGATCGCGCCAACCCGAAGTTCGGCCTGACTATGCGACAGGACGGCCTCGGCAAGGAGGATTGGATAGCGGACGATCTGAGCAGCGAGCCAAAGAAGCGGAAAGGCAAGGGTGAGGCGGCATGAGACGACAAGCGTGCAGGACCTGTAAGATATTCGTTGACGGGGACACGTGCCCGTTATGCAAGCAATCCAACCTGAGCCCGAACTGGCAAGGTAGGATTTTCTTCCTCGACCCGGCGAAGAGCTTCATCGCCCACCAGATGGGCGTCACGGAGAAGGGCGAGTACGCTCTCAAGGTACGATAAGGAGTTGACACTATGGAGATCGAGATCAAGAGCAAGGAGCCGAAGCCCTTGCTGAAACGGACGGAAGTCATCGGCCGTATCGCCTTTCAGGGTGCGACGCCGACAAAGAAGGAGACGGTCGCAGCCATCGCCAAGGCGATGAAGGCGAAGCAGGAGCTCGTTATCGTGCGACGCATCGAGACCGCGTACGGCGACCAGTCAGGACGCGTGCTCGCGTACGTCTACGACGACAAGGCAACGCTCGACAAGCTCGAGCACGAGTACGTCAAGAAGAAGCATGGCGAGAAGAAGACAGAGCTGGCAGCTGAAGAGAAGAAAGAAGAGACGTCAGAGAAGAAGCCTGCTGAGGAGGAGAAACCGGCCGAGAAGAAGGACGAGAAACCTGCGGTCGAGGAGAAGAAGACAGAGCCGGCAACTGAAGAGAAGAAGGAAGAGACGTCAGAGAAGAAGCCTGCTGACGAGAAGAAAAAGGCATAGGAGAAGCCTGCCGAGAAGCAGGAAAAAGCGACACCCTCCGACGAGCCGAAGAAGGACAAAAAACCGAAGGCCGAAGAGAAGAAGGAAGGAGGTGAGGAGTGATGGCACCTCCCCAGAAAGGCAAGCCTGCGGCCAAGGGTGGCAAGCCTGAAGGTAAGCCCGCGTCCAAGAAATCGAGCTGCTACGAGATCAGTGGTGACGGCCTCAAGCGCAAGAACCGGAGTTGCCCGAAGTGCGGTCCCGGTGTCTTCATGGCTAGTCACAAGGACCGCTGGACCTGCGGCAAATGCGGCTACATGGAGAAGAAATAAATCCCTTTTCCTCTCTCTAGAAGCTAGTGCAAAGTACGAGCAACACGCTCCTACGCGCACTCATTCCTCGAGCTCTTCGAAATCGTAGTCCTCGACGAGGTTACCTTCGTTATCAATAATCCACACCATTGTTCACCACCATCCCCTCTTCATACCTTATCATATATAAATATTATTCGCGGAGATTGTAGGATTTCCGGACGTATAGGTCACGGATGCGGAAAAAAAAGCTCGACGGAGGGTTAACGAGACCGTCATCGTGGTCCAGTCTTCGATTAACTTCTTAAAGGAAGGTTTTTTATGCCGGAGCAGTAATGGAAGAGTGGAGGGGTGATATGCGTTCGGTGATGGTCTTCGGCAGTTTCGACTCGTTGCACGAGGGGCACCGCTCGCTCTTCCGCCAAGCCAAGAGGCATGGGGACTGGCTAATCGCAGTTACCGCTCGGGACGCGAACATCCGCCGTATCAAAGGGCACGAGCCGCGCGTCCATGAGGAGGAACGGCTCGCCACGCTCAGCGCGGAGCCGCTCGTCGACAAGGCGCTCCTCGGCCATGAGAGTGACTTCCTCCGCATAATCGTCCAGGAACGACCAGACGTCATCATCCTCGGGTACGACCAGACGACGTTCAGCGAGGAGAAGCTACGGGAGCTTCTGCAGAAGCGCGGCCTCAACCCAGAAATTATGCGCGCAGTGGCCTTTCATCCAGAGAAATACAAGAGCAGCCTCACTTCTTCGGCTCGGTGACGATGCCGTAGCCGATTAGCCGGAAACGGGTGCCGACGCGGCGCGATATCGTGACCCGCGCGCCGACCGAGGCGCAGATCGGCTTCTTCAGCCGGCAGCTGACCTTGTTCTTCGAGAGTTCGGTGACGATGCCGACGGTTGCTGCCGAGTTCACGTTGAGCATGAGGATCTCGTTCATCATGAGGGGGTTAACTTTCAAGTCCTCATGCGCGCCGACGACGCGCTCGAGGAGCTTCGTCTCGAGGATGAGGCTGTCCCAGATCGGCGGGAGCTTACCCGCGTGCCCGACGACGCTGCCGGTCAGCGAGTCGGCGCGGACGACTCCATGATCCAGGGTTGTCATGAGCGCAATCGAGCCGCCGGGAACGACCTCCTGCACTGCCTGGCCACCAGTGACTATGGACACAATCTTCGCGAAGAGCGGCTTCGCCTTGATCTTGTTCGCCTCCTCGACAATCCTGCCCGGGCGGATCTCAATCCGGTCGCCGACTGTGAGGACGCCCTGCTTGAGCGCGCCGCCGAGGACACCGCCCTTGAGCTTCCCGGGCTTCGTACCCGGCTTGTTGATGTCGAACGAACGCGCGACGACCATAAGCGGATCCTTGGACCGATCACGTTCCGGCACCGTAAAGGTCTCGAGCATGGTCTTGATGAGGATATCGATGTTGACGCCGCGCTGCGCGCTGATTGGCACGACGGGTGCGTCCTCGAACTTCGTGCCCTTGAGGAACTCTTTGATCTGCTGATAGTTCCTGATTGCGCGTTCCTTGCTGACGAGGTCTACCTTGTTCTGCACGACGACGATCTTGTCGATGCCGCTGATCTCGAGCGCCATGAGGTGCTCCTTGGTCTGCGGCTGCGGGCAGAGCTCATTAGCGGCGATGAGGAGGAGAGCGCCATCCATGATAGTAGCGCCAGAGAGCATCGTCGCCATCAGGCTCTCGTGGCCTGGCGCATCCACGAAGGAGATCTTGAGGAGCGGTTCCGTCGGGCATTGGTGGTCGGGGCAAACGCTCTTCGTCGTGTACCCTTTGTCGCCGTCGCACTGCGGGCACTTCCGGAAGACCGTGTCCGCATAACCCAGGCGAATCGTGATTCCGCGCTTAATCTCCTCAGAATGTGTGTCGGTCCACTTGCCCGAGAGGCGTTCGGTCAGCGTGGTCTTGCCGTGATCGACATGGCCGACGAGGCCGATGTTCATCAGCGGTTGGACCGGCTCATTGTAGGTCTTCTGGTCGCCTTTGATCGGCTTCTTCCCGACCGCCCGCTTAGTCTTCGGTTCCGCGGCCTTTGGCGTCTCTTCCGTCGCGGCCTTCGGCGTCATTACCTTCTCAATCTCTTTGGCTTCCGCTTTCTTCGCGGTCTTCTTCGTGGCCTTCTTGACCTTCTTCGTGGCCTTCTTTGTTGCCTTCTTTGCAGGTGCTTTCCCGCCGTCAATCTTCTTCGCAGGCATCTTGTCGACGGAACGGAGGGCTCTTTATAAAGATTTGGGGCAAGAAAGCCGCGGTGAACGGCTCTCAGTCGCGCTCCGGCAGCCATCGCGTGGGAGACTGTGAGCTAATCCTTTGTGAGCCGATTCTCGCGCACTCGCGAGTGGTCTAGCCGATCCGCCAAGGAATCACTCTTTGCCGAAGAGTCGCATTAAGAGTAATATTTTTAAATGCCTGTCCGCGAGCTATCCCCGAGGTGAGGAAGGGGTGACTTTTTGGCAGTAAACAAAATCAGCCTCCGTATCGGCGGGCCGGCTGGCTACGGGATCATGAACACGGGCCTTATGTTCTCCAAGGCCTGCGCGCGCATCGGACTCCACGTCTTTGACTACATAGAGTACCCGAGCCTCGTCCGGGGCGGGCACAACACCTACCAGGTGCGTGCGGAAGACGAAGAAGTCAGGAGCCAGATCCGCATGGTCGACATCCTCATCGCGCTCGAGGAGCCGACGCTCACCATCCACGCAAACGAGATTAAGGACGACACGCTGCTCGTGTACGACGTGAAGAACGTCGACCCGGGCAAGACGCGCGCTGCCAACAAGAGGATCCGTTGCCCGATGCCGCTCAAGGAGCTCGTGGCCGAGGTCGGTGGCCCTGAGATCATGCAGAACACCGTCGCGCTCGCAGGCGTCCTGGGCATGTGCGACTACCCCTTCGAGGTCTTCGAGGACATCATCAGGGACAGCTTCGAAGGAAAACAGGGCAAGGTCGTCAAGGAGAACATCGCGGTCGCCAAGAAAGGCTACGACTACGCGAAGGAGCACTACAGCCATCACAGCCACTACCGGCTCACGCCAATCAAAGGCGCGCCGCAGCGGATGGTGCTGACAGGGAACGAGGCGACGGCCTTGGGCGCGGTTAAGGCCGGCCTAAAGTTCTACGCTGCCTACCCGATGACGCCGAGCAGCACGATCCTCCACACGCTCGCGGGCTGGCAGGAGCGCCACGGCATCGTCGTCAAGCAAGCAGAGGATGAGATCAGCGTCATCAACATGACCATCGGCGCGGCCACCGCAGGGACACGGGCCATGTGCGGCACGTCCGGCGGCGGCTACGCTCTGATGAGCGAAGGCCTCTCGCTTGCTGGCATCACCGAGACGGGCATCGTCGTCGTCGAAGTGCAGCGCGGTGGTCCGGGGACCGGCTTGCCGACGTGGACCGAGCAGGCCGATCTCCGATTTGTCATGCACGCCGGCCACGGCGAGTTCCTCAAGATCGTCCTCGCGCCGGGCGACGTCGGCGAGGCGTTCCGTCTCACGATGGACGCCTTGAACCTCGCGGAACGGTTCCAGACGCCGGTCGTTATCATCAGTGACAAGTACCTCGGAGAGAGCCACAAGTCTGCGGAGCCGTTCGACACCACGGGCTACAAGGTCGACCGCGGCAAGCTCCTCCGGCAGGCGCCGCCGAACTACCTCCGGTACGCGGACTCGCCGGACGGGATCAGCCCTCGCACTATTCCTGGCGTCAAGGACGGTATCTTCCTCGCAAACAGCGACGAGCACGACGACATGGGCTTCTCGAACGAGGAGATCGTGCTCCGGAACCGGATGATGGCGAAGCGGATGCGCAAGACACAAACATACCTCGCCGAGCTGCCGCAGCAGCAGGTTCACGGCCCCGAGGAGGCAGACCTCACCATAATCTCCTGGGGAAGCACGAAGGGGCCGATCCTCGATGCCATGAAATGGCTCGCGAAAGAGGGCTTCCAGGTCAATTTCCTCCAGATTACGCATATCCAGCCCTTCCCTGTCGAGCAGGTCGCAGAAGTCCTTAGCAAGGCGAAACAGACCCTGCTCGTCGAGAACAACTACACCGGGCAGATGGGCGGAGTCATCCGAGAAGCGACCGGCATCGAGCTCAAGGAGCGTCTGCTCAAATCAGATGGCCGACCGTTCTACCCTGAGGAAGTCTACGACAAGGTACGCGCCATCCTGGGAGGTGGACAATGATCCCGAAGGAAGCGTTAGAAACGGGGCTCAAGCCGACGTGGTGCCCTGGCTGCGGCGACTATGGCATCTGGCTCGCGGTCAAGCAAGCCCTCGCGCAGCTGGACATCAAGCATGAGGATATCTTCATCACGTACGGCATCGGCTGCCACGGCCACATGTGCAACCACGTCAAGGCGTACGGCCTCGAAGGACTCCACGGACGGCCGATTCCCGTGGCGGAGGGAGTCAAGCTCGCCAACCGAAAGCTCAAGGTGATTGTAATCGCGGGCGACGGGGACACGTACGGAGAGGGGCTCAACCATTTCCTCATGGGCATTCGCGGCAACCACGACATCACGCTCATCGTGCATGACAACCAGATCTATGGCCTCACCACTGGACAGGCATCGCCTACCTCAGCGAAGGGAACGAAGTCGAAGTCGACGCCGACCGGCTCGATCGAGGTTCCCGTCAACCCTATCGCATTGGCGATCGCGCAGGGTGGCAGCTTCGTCGCCCGCGGATTCAGCGCGGACCCGCAGCAACTCATCGGTCTCATCAAGGCTGGCGTCGCGCACAAGGGATTCAGCGTTATCGACGTTCTCCAGAACTGCGCCACGTTCAACAAGGTAAACACGGTGACGTGGTACAAAGAGCATACATCCCGACTCGAAGAGAAGAAGCACGACCCGCACGACAAGATAAAGGCGATGCGGCTCGCGCTCGACCCCAATCACCTCTGGACAGGCATCATCTACCAGGACGCAAGAGAAGCGTACGACGAGGACGTGCCAGCAGAACGCGGAGAGCCGATTATTGACCACGACCTCAAAAACATCGACATCTCCGAGAGCGTCAAGCAGTTCATGTGAGTTGCATAGCCCGTGACGCCGCCTTGATCTCCTTAGTAATACTGCATACAGCATGGCATACAGCATGAAGACTCGGTGCCGAAGCAAGAGATACACGACGGCAACCGCTGCGGCGCGGGCGAATGTCACAAACCAAGCTCACTCATGTTCGCAGGTTCGCACCCAGAAGGGCACAAACCAAACTCACTCACGTTCGCAGGTTCGCACCCAGAAGGGCACAAACCAAACTCACTCACGTTCGCAGGTTCGCACCCAGAAGGGCACAAACCAAGCTCACTCACGTTCGCAGGTTCGCACCCAGAAGGGCACAAACCATAAATACTTATGCAATCATCTCTCCTGGCCATGGGCATCCTCGACGTCTTCGGCAAGAGGGAACGGACCGTCATCCTCGACGTGACGACGATGGAACGCTGGCCAGACCGCCTCATCAGGCAGCAGCGACTCGATGCCGCGTTCCGCGAGCACGTAGCCTCGCTCGAACGGAGCAAGGCAGCCGTTAACGATGCGAAAGACGCGCTGGCGGACCCGCGCGCGAAGCGGAACGTGCCGGAACGGGCGCTGCCCATCTACGATGAGCATGTGCCCGCGATGCTCGCAGCCGTCGACCAGCTCCTCGCGCAGGCGCAGCCAGCGGACGACCTCTACGCGATCGACGAGCGCCAGGCACAGTTCCAGGCGGCGCTGACGCGCTACCGAGAACGGACGCAGAAGGCTGCAGCCGCACTGAAGGATTTCCTCGGACACGAACTCAGGGACCTAGACGCGAAAGTCCGCAAGCTGGAGGACTGCTTCCTCGCGATCACGCCCCGCCTTGAGTAGACGCGGTTCGCCAACATCAGGGACATCCGGACGCTCGTCCAGGAATACCGTGCCAGCCGAGAGAAGGAGCGGAAGCTCAAGGAGCTCAAGGGGGTGCTCCTCGCGGAGGTCGACGCGCTTGAGGCCCGGAAGCAGAAGATTAAGGAGCGGATCAAGCATCTCTCGGAGAACGCGCGCAACCCGAAGTACAAGGAGCTGATAGCTGAGGAGGAATCGCTGTTGGAGAGGAGCGACGCAATCAAGGTGAAGGACCTCCCCGAAGAGGAGGAGGAACGCCAGCTCCAGCCAATCAAGCAGCGGCTCGCCTTCATCCGCAAACAGATGATCAACGACATCACCGCGATGAACATCAACGAGCAGCGGACGTTCCTCGAGTCCGCAAAGGACGAGCTGCGACTCCGCCAGAGGAAGCTGGAGCGAGTGGACGAGCTCCTCGCGGAGCTCGGGTACGAGACGTTCCGGCTTCGGCTCTCGACGTTGCTGGAACCATTCGACGCGAAGCTCGAGGAAGCCGACGAGATCACGGAGACCAAGGAGGACGATGTCGCGCCCCAATGAGCATCGCGAAAACGGGAAGCTTTCCTCATTCTGCCAGGAATTCGGCCTGGAAGAGGAAGACCTCGGGCACGTGGTTCATCTCGGGAGACGTTGCTTCCTCCTCGACGGATCAAACCGAGACCTCCTGGAGATCCAGAAGAAGCTCAAGGAAAAGAAAACGGACATCTTCGGGCTGGGAGTGTATCTCGGCGAGGAGAAGCAGCGGTTCGAGCCGAGCCCGGCCTGCCTCGAGCTCATCGCGGCGAAGACGCAGGAGCACAAAGCGGTCGTGGACGCGAAAGCGGAGTGGCTCTTCCTCTGCGGACGAGACCTCTTCGACAAGGCGGTCGTCGAGAGCGGCGAGCCGACCGCGTCGGGTTACTTGCTCATCCAGAACACGCGCGACGAGAACCTCGGCTACGGCCTCGTGCCGAGCGCTCGCCGGAAAGCGAAGAACATCGCGATCAAGAACCTGCTCGACAGGGGATTCTTCCTCAGAAGAGAGCGGCTGGCGTAGAACCGGACGCTATTTCTCCAGCGCCTCGACACCCGGTAGCGGCTTACCTGCGACGACCTGGAGCGAGGCGCCACCACCCGTGGAGACATGAGCATACTTCTGCGCGAGGCCGTACTGGTCGACGGCCGCGGCAGTGTCGCCGCCGCCGATCACAACCTTCGCGCGCGACTTCGCGAGGAGTTCGGCAATCGCCTTGGTCGCGGTGTCGAACGGCGGCACCTCGAAGACGCCTAAGGGACCGTTCCAGAAAACCGTCCGTGCCGTGTCGAGGACACCTTCAAACTCCTCGACGGCGAGGTCGCCGATGTCCAGTCCCTTCATGTTCGCCGGGATCTTGTCCGCGTCGACCGTGAAGATTTCATGTCCTTCAAGGTCCTCGCTGATGACAATATCTTGAGGTAGCAGTATCTTGTCGCCGTACCGTTCGAGCAGGCCTCTCGCAAGGCCGACCTTCTCGTCCTCGCAGAGAGAGGTTCCGACCTCGAGGCCCTGCGCCTTGAAGAACGTGAAGACAATCGCGCCTCCGAGGAGGAGCCGGTCGACCTTCTGCAGGAGCTCCTCGAGGAGCTCGATCTTGTCGCTGATCTTCGCCGCGCCGATGACCGCCACGAACGGCCGCTCCGGGCTCGCAAAGTCGAGGTTCTTCAGCTCCTTCTCGACGCTGAGGCCAATCGCCTTCTCGGAGAAGAGCGCAGGCAGCGCGACAAAGCTCGCATAGGGGCGATGCATCGTCGCGAACGCGTCGTTCACGAAGACATCACCGTGCTGCGCGAGGAGCTTCGCGAACGCCGGGTCGTTCTTCTTCTCACCATCGTGGAATCGAACGTTCTCCAGCAGAACGACGCGCGCGTCCGGCGGCGCGGGTTTCGTGCAGTCGTCGACGAACGCGACCGGGACACCGAGCGCTTCCTCAAGGGGCTTGACGACCGGCTTGAAGGAGAGCTCCTCTTTGCCTTTCGTGAGATGGGAGATGATGACGACCTGCCGCGCGTTATCGTTCAGGAGCATGCGGATCGTGGGCAGCGCCGCCTTGAGACGACGATCGTCCTTGATAACGCCGTCCTTGAACGGGACGTTCAGCTCCGTGTTGAGGAGGACACGCTTGCCCTCACACATGATATCGCGGAGCGTCGGGACCATAGGAATGCGAGAAAGCACGCCCGCAGTTTAAATAATTAGCGCTATTTCCCTCGGAACACCGACGGAAGAAGAGGAAAAGAAGAAGAGGAAAAGAAGAAGAGAAAGAAGAAGAGAAAGAAGCCAGTCCTCATCACGCTGCAGCAGAGCGGTTCTGCGCGTCCCGCTCAGTATCGTGCTGTCTTCTCCTATCGAGGATTCCATCCACCGAATGCTCAGAGACCGAATGCTGAGAGCCCTCGCTCAATCTCCGAGATGGCTGATGCCGTCTCAGAGCAGCTTCGCGATGTCAATCATGCGATTGGAGTAGCCCCACTCGTTGTCGTACCAGCCGACCACCTTGACGAAACGGCTATCTATCACCTTGGTAAGCGCGGCGTCGAAGATGCAGCTGTGGCTATCGCCGACGATGTCGTGGCTCACGATCGGCTCGTCCGTGTAGCGGACGACCGCCTTGAGGTGATGCTGCGACACATTGCGGAAAAGCGCGTTGATCTCGTCGACCGTGACGTCGCGCTTCAGCTCGCACGTGAAGTCCGTGATGCTACCATCAGGGACGGGCACGCGGATTGCGAAACCGTCAAGCTTGCCGTCCAGCTCCGGGACGACCTTACCCACTGCCTTTGCGGCGCCAGTCGTCGTCGGGACGATGTTGGCCGCGGCCGCTCGTCCTCTACGGAAGTCCCTGTGCGGCGCGTCGACGTGCCGTTGGTCAGCCGTGTAAGCGTGCACCGTCGTCATGAACCCCTTGACGATTCCGAAGTTGTCGTTGAGGACCTTGACCATCGGCGCGAGGCAGTTCGTCGTGCAGCTCGCGTTGCTCACGATGTGCATCGACGCCTTGTCGTAATCGTGCTCGTTCACGCCCTTGACGAAGGTCGGGATGTCCTTGTCCTTCGCTGGCGCGCTGAGCAGGACCTTCTTCGCGCCCGCCTGGAGGTGCTTGCCTGCCAATTCCTTGGTGAGAAAGAGACCTGTTGACTCGATGACGACGTCCACGTCGAGGTCTTTCCAGGGCAACTCCGCGGGGTCCTTGACGGCATAGACCGGGATGCGCTTCCCGTCGACGACGATGCCGCTATCGTCATGGCCAATCTCGGCACGGAAGAGAGAGTGGACGCTGTCGTACTTGAGAAGATAAGCGAGGTTCTCCGGCGACGTGAGGTCGTTGACGGCGACGAACTCGACGTCCTTGTCGTTCCACCCAGCGCGGAAGACCATACGGCCGATGCGGCCAAACCCGTTGATTGCAATCCTCACCACAAAAACCACCCCTTTTCGAGCTATGCAGGAGAGAACAATTTATGTGTGTATTTATATATGTATTGGACCAGTACGGGAGCGGCACCGCAGCGGCGCTTATCGCTCGTGGTTCGCAAGTCTTGGATTCTGTGCATCGCCTGGCTTATCGCTAGCGCACCAAGGCGGTGGTGCTGCCACGCTAGAATCCCGGCGCTAGAATCCCGGCCCGGTGAACTTCTCGCTGGTGAGCTTCCAGAGCCTCTCAGGGTCGAGCAGGTTCTTCTGCACGAGCAGGTCGGTCATCGCATCCAGCCGGGCGCGCGTCATGGAGAGCTTATACATCGTGAGGAGCAGGAGCTCACGCGCCTCCTTGTCGGAGAGCTTCGCCAGCTGCTGCTCGAGTGCTTTCAGGTTCTGCCCTCCGCCCTCCTGCTTCGTCACCACAGGCGCAGGAACTCTGACAGGGAATTTATAAATATTGTGAAATGTCATGAGAGGATCATAAGAGAATCGGGAAAAAAAAAGGAAACGAGAGAGAAGAGGGAGAGAGAACGAAGAGGGTGGGAATAGAAGACGAGGCCACTACTTGCCGAGCTGCTGCTCCTTCTCCGCAATCTTGAGCGTCGTCGCGATCACCGTGTCCGGATTAAGCGCGATGGAATGAATACCCTTCTCCACCAGGAACTGCGCAAAGTCCGGGAAATCACTCGGACCTTGACCACAGATGCCGATATACTTCTGCCTGCGGTTCGCGACCTCGATGACCTGCGCCACCAGCTTCTTCACGGCCTCGTTGCGCTCGTTCCCGATGTGCGCGAGGATGCCCGCATCCCGGTCGAGGCCGAGCGTCAGCTGCGTGAGGTCGTTCGAGCCGATCGAGAAGCCGTCGAAGATGTCGAGGAACTCGTCGGCGAGGATGACGTTCGAGGGGATTTCGCACATCGCGTAGACCTGAAGGCCATTCTCACCCTGCTTGAGGCCGTACTTCTGCATCGTCGAGAGGACTGACTTGCCTTCGTCGACGGTGCGGCAGAACGGAATCATGATGATCAGGTTTGTCAGCCCGTACTGTTCCCGGACGCGCTTCATCGCCGCGCATTCCAAGGCGAAGCCGCGCTCGTACTTCGGGTCGTAGTACCGGGAGGCGCCGCGCCAACCAATCATTGGATTGTCTTCTTTCGGCTCGTACGCCGAGCCCCCTATGAGGCTGGCGTACTCATTCGTCTTGAAGTCAGACATGCGGACGATGACGGGCTTCGGGTAGAACGCGGCCGTGATGCGCGCGATGCCGTGCGCCAGCCGGTCGATCATGTACTCCTTCTTGTCGTCGTACCCGAATGTGAGCTCGTCGATCTTCGCCTTGATGTCCGCAGGGACGTTCGGATAGTCGATGAGCGCCAGCGGGTGGATGCGGATGTAGCTGTTGATGATGAACTCCATCCGCGCGAGGCCGACGCCCTGGTTCGGAATCCGCGAGAATTCGAACGCCTGCTCCGGCGTCCCGACAATCATCATGATCTTCGTCTTCGTCGAGGGCATCGTGTCGAGGTTGATCTTCTCCACCTCGAAATGCAGCTTGCCCTCGTAGACGTAGCCCTCGTCGCCCTGGCTGCAATCGACGGTTATCTCCTGGCCCTCCTGAAGCGTCTCGGTCGCGTGCTCCGTTCCGACAACGCACGGGATGCCGAGCTCTCGCGAGATGATCGCGGCGTGGCAGGTGCGGCCGCCGCTGTTCGTCACAATCGCGCTGGCCTTCTTCATGATTGGCTCCCAGTCCGGGTCGGTCATCTCCGTCACGAGGACGTGACCGTCCTGGAACTTGCCGATCTCCTTCACGGAGCGGATCACGTTCGCCTGGCCGACACCAATCTTCTTGCCGACGCTGTGGCCCGTGATGAGGACCTTCCCCTTCTCCTTGAGGTGGTAGGTCTCGTAGACGTTCTTCGCTTTCTGGCTATGCACGGTCTCTGGACGCGCCTGGACGATGAAGAGCTCACCACTCTTGCCGTCCTTCGCCCATTCCATGTCCATCGGCTTTAACCGTCCAGCCTTCTTCGAGTAGTGCTCCTCGATGATCGTCGCCCATTTCGCGAGCGTCAGGATCTCGTCGTCGTTGAGGCAGAACCGCTTCTGCTCTTCTGGAGGCACGGGGACGTTCTTCGTTCCCTTGTTCCCGTGCTCGTCGTAGATCATCCGCATCTCCTTACTGCCGACCTCTTTCGAGATGATCGGACGGAACCCCTGATGCAGGGTGGGCTTGAAGATGTAGTACTCATCGGGATTCACGGCGCCTTGCACAACGTTCTCGCCGAGGCCCCACGCCGCTGTCAGGAAGACGACATTCTCGAAGCCGGATTCGGTGTCGATGGAGAACATGACGCCGCTACTCGCGAGATCGGAGCGGACCATCTTCTGCACGCCGATCGACAATCCTATGGAGAAGTGATCGAAGCCCTTGTCCTGCCGGTAGCTGATTGCGCGGTTCGTAAAGAGAGAAGCAAAGCACTTCTTGCAGGCATGGATAAGCGCGTCCTCACTGTGAATGTTGAGATAGGTCTCCTGCTGGCCAGCGAAGGACGCGTCAGGCAGGTCCTCAGCCGTCGCCGATGAACGGACCGCCACGTCAGGGTTCTCGCCGTACTGGATGCTCAGGTGGCGGTAGCCGTCGATGATCGCATTCTTGAGCTCGGGCGGGAACTCGAGCGAGAGAATGAACTGCCGCACCTTGCGGCCCCGCGCGGCGAGGTTCTCCATGTTGCTCGTGTCGAGGTCCTTGAGGATTTCGCGGATCCGGTCCCGTGCACCGTTCTTGTCGAGCAGGTAGTAGTAAGCGTGCGCCGTGACCGCGAACCCATTCGGCACCTTGACGCCCTTCGGCGTCAGGAGACGATACATCTCGCCGAGGCTCGCGTTCTTTCCGCCAACGAGGGGAACATCCTCGATGCCGAGCTGATCAAACCAGAGAATAAAGGCCTGCTGTTTCCAGTCATCCATGAGACTCACCACCTTTTACCGAGAGGCAAGTCATAGAAAGCGGTCTCACCTCTCGATGCCAGAACCAAGATGGAGAATATATAAAGGTTGTGGTCGACAAGGGCTTAGTAGAAAGTAAGCTACTCCACAGCCCAGAACGCCACACTTACGTATGGCAACCTGTGCTGCTCCGTCGGGCCAGGGCCATGGTTGGCGAAGCCAACCACGACCCAACCATGGCGCC
>Ga0114931_10005803_pt1 | contig 15265 bp, 11 predicted proteins | sample 2SBtaG_FD_89579 | JGI IMG/M metagenome (GOLD analysis project Ga0114931, IMG submission 89579) | Deep subsurface microbial communities from Kolumbo volcano to uncover new lineages of life (NeLLi) - 2SBTROV14_V59a metaG | ecosystem: Environmental > Aquatic > Marine > Volcanic | place: Kolumbo...
CTTGTCGTCGAAGACCCATCCCTGCGGATACTTCGCATCGGCAATCTTGGTCAGCTCGGCGCGCACGACCTCGCTCTCGCTCGCCGACAGTTCCCTTTTGTGGACGCCGATGACCGCCATTGGCGTATCGCACGAGTCGCAGTCGAGGATCGCAAAGCGGAACGGCTCTTCGAACTCGGCGTACCACCGGGTGCTGCGAATCAGCTCGCAGAGCTCGCAATCGCCGCCGGACATGACCGATCTCATCCCATACCAGTGCTCGATTGACCGGCACACCGCAAGGCCGTTGCCGGCGATCGCTGGTCCGCGCTAGAAGCCGGCATGGACTTCGCTGGCAAGGTGGCGATCGTAACCGGCGCCGGCCGTGGGATCGGCCGGGCGGTCGCTCTCGCTCTCGGCCGAAACGGCTGCCAGCTAGCGGTCGCGGCGCGCTCCGCGAGCGAGTTGGTGAGTCTCGCAGACGAAGTCCAGAAACTCGGACAACAGGCAATCGCCGTCACCACCGACGTCACGGAGGAATCAGCGGTCTCAGTCCTCGTCGATCGAACGCGCGCCGTATTCGGTCGCATCGATATTCTCGTCAACGCGGCGAACGGCTACCAGCACTCGGCATTCGCCGACTGCTCCACCGAGACCTGGCACGAGTTGGTCGCCGTCAACTTGACCGGCCCCTTCCTGTGTACACGCGCGGTCGTCCCGATCATGAAGGAGCAGTCCTACGGCAAGGTGATCCATGTCGCGGACGGCTGCGTCAGCTCGCCGGCCGGCGAGGCGACGGCATACACCAGCGTCAAGTCGGGATTGATCGGCATGACCCGGTCCCTGGCGGTAGAGCTGCGCGGCGACGGCATTCAGGTAAATGCCATCTGTCCCAATGACCGCAAAATGGACATCGAAGACGTGGCGATGACTGCACTATTCCTCGCCGGAAGCGGCGCCGACAAGATCACCGGTGCGGTAATCGACGTCTCGGGCCGAGCTGGTTGAACGCTCGCCGTGCTCGCAGGCACAGGCTGCGGCGAGGCAATGGGCGGGCGGGTCGTGTCAGCGCTCCGAGCAGCTGCAGCGGATCAATTCCTTGATGTTCGCCGGCGTTGCCCGCTCCAGGTAGTGGATCAGATCGATCGCTTTTTCCATGCGCTCTTTGCGCAGGGTGTAGCGGGTCTCACGGCGAAACTTGTCCTCGACCGTCTTGACCCTGTCGTCAAAGGGACCCGTTCCCATGCCCGACGGGGCGTCGCGCTGGATCTCGAACACGCGTTCGTTCTTGAGCTGCACCCGGACCTTGGTCGCCAAACCCGCGCGCACACCGCGCAAGTCGATGCGACCGATGTCGAAGCCGCCCTGCTTCGCGCGCTCGACCTGGCTCGGCAGCGATCGCGAGCGGATGTCCGCCTCGCTGCTCGGGTCGACGACGATCTCGACGCGATTCGCCAGATCCCACACCGCTTCGTCGCGTACGCGATCGCGGGTCAGTTGTCGCGGCGAATACTCCTTGTCGAGAAGGGTCACTGCCACATTGTAGGCCAGCGAGAAGGCCAACGCCGCGGGGAGCGTGTCCACTCCGGCGATGTACTTGCGCGCCTCCAGATCGATCTCGCGCGCAGCAGGGCCGACCGTCACTTCGACCTTGTCCACCTTGCGACCGTCGACGTTGTGTTGTCGCAAAATGGCCATCACACAATCGATCGCTCCGCCTACGTGGATCGCGCAAGGATACGCTGAGTAGCCCAGGGTCTCGGTCAACCACAGCTCGCCCAGCGTGCGGAAAGCGTCGGCTCCGCTGAGGGGCCCGGCGACTGCGCAATAACCGTCGGCACCCCCGAGAACGTCGCCTTGTGCAACCAGGCCGTTGCCCGCGAGCTTCGCGGCTTGCACACCGGCAGGCGCCGCCATCGCCGCACCGAGAATCTTGCTGTCCGAACCGACCAAGCCGGCGCGCACCGCCAACCCGGGCTCCTGCATGGCCAGGCCGTGGGCGCTGAAGGTCTGCGCGGCATCGAGCCCGAGCAACCTCGCCGCGGCGACGGCAGCCGCCATACGGTGCGCCGCCGGCGTGCGGTACTCGCTCAAGTCGTCGGTCGTCGACGCCAGCCCGAGGCGCCCGGCGACTTCGTTGGCCGCGATCTGCGCCAGCACGATCTCCTTACCGGTCGAACCGAGCTTCTCCGCCAGCGACAGCGCCACCACCACCGACGAAGCTCCCGGGTGGGTGCCGATCATGTGGTCGTCGTAGAGGAGGGCCATGCTCAGCGCGGCGTTGGCGAAAATTGCATAGTGCGCCGACGTCTTGTCGCCCGAGGGTATGAGAGTCGCTTCCTTGCCGCCCGACCAATCCTTGACCGTGCGCGAGATCATCCTGCCGACTTCGCTGAAGTGGCCGGCATGGATTCCGGAGACGACACTGAGAACCTGATTCTTGGCCTCTTCGACAACTCGCGGCGGCACATCCGAGTACTTCAAACCGTGTGCCCACTCGGCAACTGAGGCGCTTACGTTGTTTTGGTCGCTCATATCGAGCCGTCTTTCTAGAGGACATCGGGCACCGGCTCAACCGAAGTCTGCGGGGACCGTATAGCCAGGACTGCTCTCTGCGGATCCGGCGGGCGATGTTTTTAGCCCGGTGGCTGGCGATCCGACGCCATCTGCGGCAGTTTTACTGGCTCGCATGAACCGCATCGCTCTTTTCTTCGCGTCGTGGGGGTACACCGGCTACGCACCGGTTGCCTCGGGCACCGTCGGCACCCTCGCCGCCATCCCTTTCTTCTGGTGGTTTGCAAAGATTCCGGGGATTACCGCCCAGATCGTCGCACTTGCCGCAGCAATCGCCGTGGCATGCTGGTTGGCAGGGGTCGCCGAGAATACCCTCGGTGAGCACGACAGCGGCATCATCGTCATCGATGAAGTGGTCGGCTACCTGGCGGCCACGCTGCTTCTCGAGCCGAGCTGGACCGTCACGATTTACGCGTTCTTCATCTTCCGCGCTTTGGATATCTTGAAACCATTCCCGGCCTCCTACTTCGACCAGCAAGTCGAGGGCGGCGCCGGGGTAGTTCTCGACGACGTCTTTGCCGGGATCTACGCTAATTTGGCGACCCGGGCACTGCTTCTGGTCACCGGCTCCCTCCTCGGCTGAGGCGAGGGACCCCATCGCCGTACTGGGAGGACACAATGCGAGCCGCGATCTTGAGCACTGGCGATGAGCTGACGACAGGGCGCACCCTCGACACCAACGCCAACTACATCGCTGACCAACTCCTTGGGATCGGTTGCGAAGTCACCGCGATCATGACGGTCGGCGATTATCCCGATCGGATCGCGGCGGCCTGGCGGAATCTCTTCTCGCATGCCGACGTCGTTCTCGGCACCGGTGGCCTCGGACCGACTGCCGACGACCTCACCACCGAAACGGTAGCCAAAATGATCGATCGGCCACTGCTGTCGGACAACGCGACGGCGGCGAGAATACGCCGACTCTTCGAATCGGTGGGGCGGTCGATGCCCGAAAACAACCTGAAACAGGCCCTGTTCCCAGAGGGCGCGACGATCCTCGACAACCCGCTCGGCACGGCGCCCGGCTTTCGCTTCGAAACCGAGACGCCGCAAGGAATCCGCCGCGGCGTGGTCATGCCGGGAGTTCCGCGCGAGATGAAGCACATGCTCGCCGACTCGGTGATCCCGTGGCTTCGCTCGCTGCGCGAAAGCACCGACGAGTACCGCAGTCATACGTTCCAGACCTTCGGCATCAGCGAGTCCGCGCTCGACGAAATGGTCGCAGATGTCCTCGATCCCAACACCACCCGGCTGGCCTTCCGCGCCGCCTTCCCGCAGATCTCCGTGCGCATCACGGTACACGGTCCGCCCGAAAAGCTGGCCGCCAGGCTCGAGAGCGCCGCCGCTGCGATGCGCGAACGCCTCGGCGAGTATTGCTACGGCGAGGGCGACACCAACATGGAAACCGAGGTCGGCAAGGTTCTGGCGGCGCGCGGCGCAACCATCGGCGTCGCGGAGTCGTGCAGCGGCGGACTGGTCAGCAGCCGTCTTACCGATGTCGCTGGAAGCTCCGCCTACGTTCTCGGCGGAGTGGTCGCCTACGCCAACGCGGTCAAGCAGTCGGTTCTCGGCGTGTCCGCCACGACGCTCGAATCGCACGGTGCGGTAAGTGTCGAGGTCGCCGAGGCAATGGCGCGCGGCGTGCGCAAGCTGACCGGGGCGACCTACGGAATCTCGACGACCGGGATCGCCGGACCCGATGGAGGGACGCAGGAAAAGCCCGTCGGGACGGTGTGCATCGCCATCGACAGCGAGGCGTGCACCGCCAGTCACCGCTACCAGCTGTGGGGCAACCGGGAATGGGTCAAGCTGCTGACCTCGCAGATCGCCCTCGATTGGGTCCGCCGCGCCGCCCTGGGAGAAGATCCGACCCGATCCACCGTCTTGCGCAAGTAAGTGCGCCGGAATGGCCGTGGCGCCCCGTGTTCGGAGGGCCACCGGCACGACCGAGAGAGTCCGCGCGCGCCGCGGAGGTCACGGATCTCGGGAGTTGTAAAGGCCCCGGCATCAACCCGCGGCGTAGCGACTTGCGCCCCGATGGTGCAGTCTGTACGAACCTCTGGACGGCAGCGATGGGAGAGAAGAATGGCGGTTGATGCGAATCGGGAAAAAGCGCTCGACCTGGCGGTAAGCCAGATCGAAAAACAGTTCGGCAAGGGCTCGATCATGAAGCTCGGAGCTGACGGTGCGATCCAGCCGATGCCCGTCGTATCGACCGGCTCGATCGGCCTCGATATCGCGCTCGGCGTCGGCGGGCTGCCGCGCGGCCGAGTGGTCGAGATCTACGGTCCCGAATCGTCCGGAAAGACCACTCTCGCCCTGCACGTCATCGCCAGCGCCCAGCGCGAGGGCGGCGTCTGCGCGTTCGTCGACGCCGAGCACGCACTCGACGTCAGCTACGGGCAAAAGCTCGGCGTCAGCACCGAAGACCTGCTGATCTCGCAACCCGACAACGGCGAGCAAGCACTCGAGATCGCGGAGACCCTGGTGCGCAGCGGCGCCATAGACGTGCTCGTCGTCGACTCAGTCGCGGCCTTGGTTCCGCGCGCCGAAATCGAAGGAGAGATGGGCGAGCCACAGATGGGCCTGCAAGCTCGACTCATGTCTCAGGCCCTGCGCAAGCTCACGGGCACCATCTCGCGATCGCGCACGATCATGGTCTTTATCAACCAGATCCGCATGAAGATCGGCGTGATGTTCGGCAGCCCGGAAACCACCACCGGCGGCAACGCCCTCAAATTCTACTCGTCGGTCCGCCTCGATATCCGCCGGATCGGCGCAATCAAGCACGGGGATTCTGCTGTAGGGAACCGCACACGCGTTAAAGTAGTGAAGAATAAAGTGGCGCCACCGTTCAAAGAAGCAGAGTTCGACATACTATATGGTGTGGGAATCTCTAGGGAAGGCGAGCTACTCGATATTGGCACAGATCGTGGTTTAGTCGAGAAGAGTGGGGCTTGGTACTCTTACGATGGAGATCGCATTGGCCAGGGACGGGAGAACGCGAAGGAGTTCATGCGCAACAACCCCGACGTGGCCGCTAAGCTGGACCACCAAATCCGTGAACTGCTCGGCCTCTCCGGCGACACGACGGAAACACCCCCGTCAAATCCGACTGCCGAAAATTCTGCCAAGCGTTCGAAGACTTCTTGAGCTAAGCTCCAGTCGACCTCGGGCGCCGCGAGCCGAGGTGCGACCATGATGGAGTTCGACGAAATACTTGCCGAGGCGGTGCGCCACGAAGCGTCCGACGTTCTACTCAAGGTCGGGGTCCCACCGGCGTTTCGCGTTCGCTCCGACTTTCTCCCGCTGGAAGCGGCGGAAACTCTCGACCCCCTGACTCTCGACAGCTACGCGCGGCAGGTGACCACCGACCAGCAGTGGGAGCGGCTCAAGAACGAGCGCCAGCTCGACACCGCCTACGACCAAGGCGATCTCGGCAGGTTTCGCCTGAACATCTTCCGCCAGCGCGGCCATCTCAGCATGGTGATCCGGGTCATCGCCGCGCAGGTTCGCAGTATCGCCGAACTCAACCTTCCTCCAGTCATCGAGGGCCTGGCGGCCGAGCGCCGCGGTCTCATCCTGGTCACAGGCACGACCGGTAGCGGCAAGAGCACCACGCTCGCCGCCATCGTCGACTACATCAACCGGCGGCGCCAGGCGCATATCATCACCATCGAAGATCCCATCGAGTACCTCCACGCCGATCGCCTGAGCTTCATCAATCAGCGTGAGATCGGCGACGACGCAGTTGATTTCCCCGGCGCACTCAAGTCGGCGCTGCGCCAGAACCCGGACGTCATCCTGGTCGGCGAGATGCGCGACCTGACGACGATCGAGACGGCGATCACCGCCGCGGAGACCGGTCACCTGGTGATGAGCACGTTGCACACGCTCGACGCCCGAGAGACGGTCACACGTGTCATCAGCACATTCCCCGAACACCAGCGCGATCAGGCGCGCCTCATTTTGGCCAACATCCTGAAGGGTGTCATCAGCCAGCGGCTGATCCCGCGCGCCGACGGCGCCGGCATGGTCCCTTCGGTCGAGGTGATGGTGTCCAGCGCGCGCGTCGCCGAACACATCGCCGACAAACACAAGACCCGCGACCTCAACGAAGTCATCGCCCAGGGCTTCACGACCTACGGCATGGAAACCTTCGATCAGTCGCTGATGCATTTGTTCAGGAACGGATTGATCACCTTCGAAGAAGCTCTCGCCAACTGCACCAACCCGAACGACTTCGAGCTCAAGATCCGCGGAATCGCATCGACTAGCGACGCCCGCTGGGAAAGCTTCGACGGCGACGTACCCGCCACCGACAGCGACGCCGACAGCGAGCTCGGCAAGCTCGATATAGAGCGATTCTAGAAACTCGCTGCGCTCGTAGGCACAGACTCAGGCTGAGGGGCTGGATGCAACGCTGCGCCGGCGGCCCCGAGTGTCGGGGTAGCCGAACGATCATCGATCCGGTACAGCTTCCGAGATGATCACCGGCGCGGAAATTCGCAGCTCTTTCCTCGATTTCTTCCGCGAGCGCGGCCACGAAATCGTGCGTGCTGCGCCGCTCGTGCCGAGCAACGATCCGACTCTGCTGTTCACCAATGCCGGGATGGTGCAGTTCAAGAACGTCTTCCTCGGCGTCGAGACGCGCGATCCTCCGCGCGCTGCCAGCTCGCAGAAGTGCCTGCGGCTGAGCGGCAAGCACAACGACCTCGAAGAGGTCGGGCGCGACACCTACCACCACACTCTCTTCGAGATGCTCGGTAACTGGTCCTTCGGCGATTACTACAAGCGCGAGGCCATCGGCTGGGCGTGGGAGTTGCTCACCGACGTCTGGAAACTGCCCGTGGACAAATTGTGGGCGACGGTGTACCGCACCGACGAAGAGGCCGAGCAGCTCTGGCACGAGATCACCGACATCAACCCGCGGCAGATTCTCCGCTTCGACGATAAGGACAATTTCTGGGAGATGGGCGAGACCGGCCCGTGCGGGCCGTGCTCCGAGATCCACATCGACCGCGGCGCCGCAGCCTGCGACATGCAGCACATCGACGGTCACCTGTGTGCCGTCAACAGCGGCTGCGCTCGCTACATCGAGCTGTGGAATCTGGTCTTCATCCAATACAACCGCGACGACGCGGGTAAGCTCAGCGATCTCGCAGCCAGGCATGTCGACACTGGCATGGGTCTCGAACGGGTTGCCGCGGTCATGCAGAATGTCGCGTCGAACTACGACACCGATCTGTTCCGCAATCTGATCGGCTACGTCGAGGCCCAGTCGAGCACGAAGTACGGGGCCAACGCAGACACCGATCTCGCCATGCGGGTCATCGCCGACCACAGCCGCGCGCTGCAATTCATGATCACCGACGGTGTCGTGCCGTCCAACGACGGTCGCGGTTACGTTCTGCGCCGCATCCTGCGCCGCGCCGCACGCCACGCCAAGGTACTCGGCTTCAGCGAACCGTTCCTCTTCCGAATGACCGAGCCGATGATCGCGACGATGGGTGCCGCCTATCCCGAACTCGCCGAACGCCGCGACTTCATCGAAGAGGTGATCCGGAGCGAGGAGGAGCGCTTCTGCGAAACACTGGAGAAGGGCCTGGCACTGCTCGACCAGAAGCGCGCCGCGCTCGCACGCACGGCCAGCAAGACCCTCGCCGGCGACATCGCGTTCAAGCTCTACGATACCTTCGGCTTCCCGCTCGACATGACCGAGGACATTCTCCGCGCCGACGGGATCGCAGTCGACACGGCGGGCTTCGACGCATGTATGCAGCAGCAGAAAACACGCGCTAGGGAGGCGCGCAAGAGCGGCGGCGGGCCGACCGTGATGAACAGCAGCGTACGTTCGCGGTTCGCCGGAGACACCGTCTACGAGCTCGAATCCGAAATCCTGTCGCTCGCCGTCGATGGCGAGCCACGCGAGCGCGCCGAATGCGACGCCTCGGTCCAGATCGTCACCGCGGAAACCCCCTTTTATGGAGAGTCCGGCGGGCAGGTGGGCGACCGAGGAGTCTTCGAGACCGCCAGCGGAGCCGTCGTCGACATCGTCGACACCCTCAAGCCGCGCGCCGATCTGATCGTCCACGTCGGCGTGGTGCGCCAGGGCAGTATCGAAGTCGGTACTGCCGTGCGGCAGAGAATCGACCGCCAGCGACGCGACGCCATACGCTGCAACCATTCGGCAACCCACATTCTACACGGCGTCCTGCGCCGGATTCTCGGCAACCACGTCCAGCAGGCAGGATCCATGGTCGCACCCGATCGGCTGCGCTTCGACTTCTCGCAGCCGGGCCCAATCAGCGCGGACGACCTGGCTCGGATCGAAGACGAGGCCAACGCACACGTTCGCGAGAACGCTCTGGTAACTGCTGAAGAGATGGCCTTCGACGACGCGATCCGTGCCGGCGCACTCGCCTTCTTCGGCGACAAGTACGGCGACCGCGTGCGTGTGCTGCGCATGGGAGATTTCTCGACGGAGCTCTGCGGCGGCACCCACGTGTCACGCACCGGCGACATCGGCATGATCAAGCTGCGCGGTGAGAGCGGCGTGGCTGCCGGCACGAGACGAATCGATGCGGTCACCGGAGCCGGCGCGGTGCACTGGGTTCAGTCCGCCGAAGACCACCTGAGCAAGGTCGCATCGCTGCTGCGCGGTAGCGAAGACGAGGTCGCCGAGCGGGTCGAGCGCCTGCTCGCCGAGCAACGCTCGCTGGAGAAACAGCTCGATCAGCTGCGCAAGAAAATGGCCGGCGAGCAGAGCACCGACCTCCTCGCCAAGCTGCGCGAGGTGCGCGGCGTGAAGGTCCTCGCCACCGAGGTCGAAATCGACGATCCAAAACGACTGCGCGAACTGGCCGATCAGCTGCGCGACCGCATTGGGTCCGGCGTCGTCGTACTGGCCGCGCAGCACGACGGACAAGTCCGACTCCTCGCAGCGGTCACCAAAGATTTGTCCAAACAGGTCCACGCCGGTAAATTGATCGGCGAGATCGCCCCGATTCTCGGCGGCAAGGGGGGTGGCAGGCCGGACATGGCGCAAGCCGGCGGCAAGGATCCGTCCAAAATCGGCGCGGCTCTCGAGCGCGCCATCGAGCTCATTCCGTAGCGACCTGTCCGAAGCAGGGGCCAGCGAGGTTCAGGTATTTCTTGGCGAAACGCAGCCGCTGGGGTAGAGAATACAAGGGTACGAGGTACACCCTTCCGTGACTGAATCGCCACTCGAAGTTCCATTCGACAACCCGCAGAGGTTCCACGAACTGCTGGGCGAACAGGACCAGAACATCAAAGCCGTCGAGCAGGCGCTCGATGTTCGCATCGGTCTCGGCGATCGCTCACTCCTGATCTCCGGCGACGCGATCCAGAGCGAGCTCGCCGAACGTGTCCTGACCCAGCTCTACGACCTCCTCGAGCGAGACTTCCCGGTCTACGCCAGCGACGTCGACTTCGCCATCCGCATTCTCAGCCGAGACCACAACGCAAAGCTCGGCGAAATCTTTCTCGACTCGATCTACATCACCTCGCACAAGCGCGTGGTGACTCCGAAAAGCGTCGCGCAAAAGGCCTACATCGATGCCATTCGCAAATTCGATGTGGTTTTCGGCATCGGCCCGGCCGGAACCGGCAAGACCTACCTGGCGATGGCGATGGCTGTCGCCGAAGTGGTGCGCGGCAATTTCGCTCGCATGATCCTGGCGCGACCGGCCGTAGAAGCCGGAGAAAAGTTGGGATTCCTGCCCGGCGACCTCGCTGAAAAAGTAAACCCGTATCTGCGCCCTCTCTACGACGCCCTGCACGACATGGTGACCTTTGAAAAGGCGCAGAAAATGCTCGAGCGCGGAGTCATCGAAGTTGCTCCGCTCGCGTTCATGCGCGGACGAACCCTGAACGATTCCTTCGTCATCCTCGACGAGGCGCAGAACACCACCAGCGAGCAGATGAAGATGTTCCTCACACGCCTCGGCTACGGTTCGAAGGCGGTCATCACCGGCGACGTCACCCAGATCGATCTCCCCACCGGCCGTATCTCCGGACTCAAAGAGGCCCGCAGGATTCTCTCCGACGTCCCCGACATCGCGTTCTGCCAGTTCGACGAGACCGACGTGGTCCGCCATCGCCTGGTACGCGACATTATTACGGCGTACGACCGGGCTACCGCCAAAGCAGAAAACGAATCGGCGAAGGCCGGCGGCGACTGACCGTGCCCTGCCTGGTCGCCTCGCGCTGCCGGCGACGCAGGGTTCGAATTCGCGATGTCCGCGATGACGGCAACACCCTGGTCCGTCTGGCAGCACCCGGTAGCGAACTCAGCGTCGCCCTGGTCGACGACGCCGAGATGCAAACCTTGAACCGCAACTATCGCGATCAAGACCGACCCACCGATGTGCTCGCCTTCCCGATGGATCCACACGAAGGCGGCGGAGAGAATCTGCTCGGCGACGTCGTCATCTCGCTTGAAACTGCGGTGCGCCAAGCGGCCGAGCGAGACATGACGCCGGCGGACGAAGTCCGAACGCTCCTGGTACATGGTTTCCTTCACCTCCTCGGCTACGACCACGAACGCTCGCCGGCAGAAGCACGCCGGATGTTCCGCAAACAGCGAGCGCTGGTAGCCGAGCTGGGCGACCGATGACCCGCGGATGACCCGCGCCGGGGTGCGCCCAGCGGTACCGACTTGCGTTCGGCGGCGGCTGGGTCCATAGCTGCTGAATGGCTTTGGAGCTCAGTGAACTGAGAGAACGCTGCGCGGCGCTCGGCGAGCGACTCGAGGCGTTCGGGAGGCATCTTTGACCTGCCCAGCCGTGAAAAACGACTGGCCGAGCTAGACGAGGAGTCCTCTTCGCCCGAGTTCTGGCAAGACACCGAGAAGGCGCAGGAACTTCTCCGCGAGCGGGCACTGCTGAACGGCCCGATGGAGTCCTGGCGCAAGCTCGGTAGCGAGCTCGAAGACGCGCAGGTGTACACCGAGCTTGCCGCAGAAGAGGAAGAGGCGGCCCAAGAAGCCGCTGACAAGCTCGCCGAAATCGACGAGATCCTCGGTCGGCTCGAACTCGAAAGACTGCTCGGCGGCGAGCACGATGCCGGCAACGCGATCTTCACCGTACACCCCGGCGCCGGCGGGACCGAAGCGCAAGACTGGGCCGAAATGTTGTTGCGCCAGTATCTGCGCTGGTGTGAGCGCCGTGGATACAAAACCGAGATCATCGAGTACCAGCCGGGCGACGGAGCTGGCATCAAGAGCGCCACCTTCACCGTCGAGGGGCCGTACGCATACGGCTACCTCCAGTGCGAGGCCGGCGTACACCGACTCGTGCGCATATCGCCTTTCGACTCCGCTGCGCGGCGCCATACGTCCTTCGCCTCGGTCTTCGTCTTTCCCGAGGTGGCGGACGACGTCGAGGTCGAGATCGACGAGTCGGATCTACGCATCGACACCTACCGCTCGAGCGGCGCTGGCGGGCAGCACGTGAACAAAACCGACTCCGCCGTGCGCCTGACCCACATCCCCACCGGGGTCGTCGTCGCGTGCCAGAACGAACGCTCGCAACACAAGAACAAGGCGACGACAATGAAGGTCATGCGCGCGCGACTCTACGAGCTGGAAATGAAAAAAAAACAGGATCGACTCGACGAGCTGCAGTCGACCAAGAAGGAAATCGCCTGGGGCAGCCAGATTCGCTCCTACGTTCTCCATCCCTACAGAATGGTCAAAGATCACCGGACCGGCATCGAGGTCGGCAACACCGACGCGGTACTCGATGGCGATATCGACAAATTCATCGAGGGGTACATGCAGCAGAACGCATGAGCGCCGCGCCACCAAGCTGCGGCAACGGCCAGTACAACTAGTGATGAGCGACATCCCCCATTTCCCTCAGCTGCAGAGCACGGCGGTGTCCGCTCCGAAGTGGATCCGTCGCGTCGCGAGGACGAGCATCCAGCTGGCGCGCCAGCGAGTCGATCCCACCGGCCGAACCCTGCCCTCGCCCGAATCGCTCGGACCGTTCGTGCGACGGCATTCCACGGCGCTGCTGCGCAGCCTCGGCATCGACGTGGTCACACACGGAGATACGCGCACAAAAGAACCCGCCGACGACGAGTGCGTCCACCGCCGCCCGATCCTGATCGTCGCCAACCACGTTTCGTGGATCGACCCGTACGTCATCAACAGCGTGTTCGGGGCGCGGTTCGTCGCCAAACACGACGTCGCGGGCTGGTTCGTTATCGGCCCGATCGCGCGGCGCTTCGGCGCCTTCTTTCACAAGCGCGGCTGTTTTCGCGACGCATGGCGAACCGTGGAAGCGACCCACAACGCACTGCGCGACGGCTACCGCGTCGGTATCTTCCCCGAGGGGACAACAACCTACGGCGACCACCTGTTGCCCTTCTTCCCCGCCCTCTTCCAAGCCGCCATCGACTCCCAGGTACTGGTTCAGCCCGTCGCGCTGCGCTACCAAACGGCACAGGGCGAGCCGACCGAAGCCGCCGCCTACGCCGGCCAGATGACCTTCGGCGAATCGGTTCGCAACATCCTGCGCGCGCCCGAGATCGTCGCCGATCTGCAACTCGGGCCGCGGCTCGAGCCAGGCGATCATCGGCGCGACCTGGCAACCCGCACCGAGAGCGCAATCGACTCGATGCTATGGCCGGAACGCAGTGGCGACGAACGAGAACGGCCCAGGCCGAACTGGGCCGATCTGCCGGAAAACCTGCAGCCCGCCGGGTAGGGCGGCTCGATCGTCGCGCTGTCAATCCCGGCGCGGCGGCGATTCCAGCCTTTGCTCAGCGGCCGGCGGCTGTCTTTCGCAGAACTTTCGCCCGCGGCGAGCCTTTGCTAGTAAGGTTTCCCCATGCGCGAGGCGATTCACGAGTACCTGCTCGAGTGCCCCTGCGGCGCCTCGACGGCCGAGTTGGTCGGCCTCATCTTCACCCGGCCCGGATCCGACCCCGAGATCGGACCCCGCGTTCTGCAGTCACTGCTCGGCGCCGATACACGGTTCTGCTTCGACGCCGAAATGGGGCGCTGGCGAATCGCCGCACAGCGTAGCCTGGCCGAGCCCATCGGCGACGCCACCTTCGTCGTCGTCGATCTCGAGACGACCGGAGGCGGGCCCGCGAGCGGTCACTCGATCATCGAAATCGGCGCCGTCAAGGTGGCCGGCGGACGGGTCCTCGAAACCTTCGAAGCGCTGGTCGATCCCGGGCGCCGGTTGCCTCCCTTCATCACTCGTCTTACCGGGATCACCGACGAGATGCTGAACGGCAGAGGCTCTATCGAAGAAGTCCTGCCCAAATTCGCAAGGTTCGCCGGCGAACACGTGCTGGTCGCCCACAATGCTCGCTTCGACCGCGGTTTTCTCGACGCCGCTTGGCGGCGCGTCCTCGATCGCCCGATCACGCGGAGCTTTCTCTGTACGCTCCGGCTGTCGAGGAGGCTGCTGCCACAGCTGCGGCGGCGATCGTTGGGTGCACTCGCCGGCCATTACGGTATTGCGGAGGTCGACCGGCATCGCGCTCTCGGCGACGCGCGCATTACCGCCGAGGTTCTCTTCCACTTTCTCGAGGCACTGCCGCCGCGAGGTATCCTGCGAGTGGCGGAGGCGCTCGATTTCCAGGGTGTCGCCAGCGACGGACGACGCTTCTTCTGTATGTTGCCGCGCAGCGCCGTCGCCGAGCTGCCCCGCGCTCCCGGCATCTATCGGTTCTTCGGTGAGGATCACGAGCTTCTCTACATCGGCAAAGCGACGAACCTACACCAGCGCGTGTCGAGCTACCTCAGCAACAGCAAGAGCCACAGCAAAAAGACGCTCGGGATGATCCGCCGCATCCGCTCGGTCGCAGTCGAGGAAACCGGCTCGGATCTCGAGGCGTCACTGCTCGAGGCCGAGCGGATTCGTCTCGACCAGCCTCCCTTCAACGTACTGCGCAAGCACCTACCGCGCATCGCCTACCTCAAACTATCGGTTGCCGACCGCTTTCCGCGGCTGTCGCTGGCGAGCAAGCCCGCCGCGCGACGGGCGCGTTACTTCGGCCCCTTTCGCAGCCGCTCGCATGCCGAGCGCGCGCTCGACACCCTGACCCGGGCATTCCGCTTGCGCACTTGTTCGGGACGCCTCGCACCGGATTCCGACTTCCCACCCTGTTTCCAGGGTCAGATTGGCAACTGTACACGACCGTGCGACGAAACCATCGGAGAGTCTCTCTACACCGAGCAGGTCGGCGACTTTCTGCAGTTTTTCGATCGCGGCGAAGATCGGATCTTCGCATCGCTCGCCGAGCGACGCGAGCGCCAGAGCGACTGCCTGAGATTCGAAGCCGCCGCCCGTTTGCAACGGGACATCGACCTCCTGCGCCATCTGCGCAGCCGCCAGCAACAGCTGAGCTGGATCGTCGAGCGACACCATTTCGCCGTCGTCCAACCGCACCGCGAATCGGGTACGTTCCTGGTTTATGTGGTGGTCCACGGCCGCTTGATCGGCCGTTACTCGAGCGGCGACACCTTCGATCTCGCCGGGCTCGTCGACCTCGTCGGTACCCAGCTGCATGCGGCGAACACGAAACGGGCCGCGGCTGGCATCCGCCCCGAAGAAGTCGACGGCACGACCATCCTCGCGGCCTGGTTGCGCGACCGGGGCGAGAGCGACGGTTACGTGATCCCGATCGACGCGCCCGGCCCGGACGGCGACGCAGCGATCGACCCGGAGGA
>Ga0114931_10005804_pt1 | contig 15262 bp, 10 predicted proteins | sample 2SBtaG_FD_89579 | JGI IMG/M metagenome (GOLD analysis project Ga0114931, IMG submission 89579) | Deep subsurface microbial communities from Kolumbo volcano to uncover new lineages of life (NeLLi) - 2SBTROV14_V59a metaG | ecosystem: Environmental > Aquatic > Marine > Volcanic | place: Kolumbo...
GAACGCGGTGTATTCGATATCGATGCAGTCAAACAGGCTAACCAGACCTTGATCGATACCATAGAGGAAAGCTTGCAGATTACCGACGAAGGCAAGAAAATGCGCACCCAAGCTGTAGATCAGTTGCACCAATGCGAAGTCGAACTGCGCAAGGTACTTTCGGCAGCCAACGCGCCGCAGGCCAGTGATGCTGGTGAGCCCGCCGCATAGGGTTTTGGAGAGCTATTATGGGTTTATGGGATAAGGTTTTTGGCGAATTCGTCGATGTCATCGAATGGCTGGACGATAGTAGCGATACCATGGTTTACCGCTTCGAACGCTACGGTAACGAGATCAAATACGGCGCAATGATGACGGTGCGAGAGTCTCAAGTCGCCGTATTGGTAAATGAAGGACGAGTGGCTGATTTGTACGAGCCCGGTTTGTACCAGTTAGAGACCAACAACATGCCCATTTTGACCACGCTGGAGAATTGGCCGCAGGGTTTCAACAGCCCGTTTAAAGCCGAGGTCTATTTTTTCAATACCCGCCGCTTTACCGATCTCAAATGGGGAACCAAAAACGCACTGATGCTGCGAGACAAAGAATTTGGAGTCGTCAGGCTCAGAGCCTATGGTACCTATACCGTTCGAATCAAAGAACCGATTGTTTTCATAAAAGAAATCGTTGGTACCGATAGCCATTTCCGAACCGATGAGATCACTCAACAGCTGCGCAATCTGATCTTATCAAGATTTGCATCTATCCTGGGTGAAGCGGATATTCCGGTTCTAGATTTGGCGGCCAACTATGACGATTTAGGCGATTTTATTAGTGCAAAAATTCAACCTGAATTCCGCGAATATGGGCTGGAATTGACCAAAATGCTGGTCGAAAATATCTCATTGCCACCCAAGGTTGAAGAAGTCTTGGATAAACGCACCAGTATGGGCATACTCGGAAACTTGCGCGACTACACTAATTTTCAGGCCGCCGAAGCCATGCAGGCGGCCGCGGAAAACCCTGCCGGCGGCGCATCGGAAGGTATCGGTATGGGAATGGGATTTGCTGTAGCCCAAAAAATAAGTGAAAATCTGACCTCAACTGATCCAAATCCTGCCCAGAAATCCACTGCTCCACCACTCATTCCAGCCAACGATGCGTATTTTGTTGCGGTCGAAGGTCGTCAGACAGGTCCTTTCGATCAGTCAACTATCCAAGAAAAAATTAACCACGGCGAAATAACACCCTCGACTCTGCTGTGGAATCAGGCGCTAATCGAATGGACTCAAGCGGCCAAGATTCCACAACTGGCAGCCCTATTTTCAAAAAACCCACCACCTATTCCAAAATCGTGACCCACTGCGATCTCATAGACTAGTGCGCCAGTGCGTAGAGCTAAGATAAAGCTAAGCACAGCAACCAACAAGGACGAAAACCATCGTTTCCCTTGCAGCCGGTGCGGTGCGATGTTGAAGTTTCTGGCCGGAACCCAATACCTGATTTGCGAATATTGCGGCCAGAACAATCTGATCGAGGATCAGCTGGAAACAATTCAGGAATACGGCTTACACGAAACACTGAAGCAACTCGAAAAAGCTCCTCTGCTAGCCGAAAGCCGGCAAATTCAATGCGAAACCTGCGGCGCACATTTCAAGTTTGAAAACAGTGTTCACTCGGGCGAATGTCCATTTTGTGGCACCGACATTGTTACCCGTGCGATCCAAAGCAGACTGATCAAACCCAAATCCTTATTGCCTTTTCACATCGATGACCACAAGGCTCGGCAACAGTATCGAATGTGGCTCAAAAGTTTATGGTTTGCGCCCACAAAAGTTAAGCATTATGCACGCGAGGATACCAGGCTTGTGGGTATTTACTTGCCCTACTGGACCTATGACAGTCTTACGGAATCCACATACACCGGCGCCCGAGGTGATATCTATTATGTGAATCAGAGGGTTCAAACTATCCAAAACGGACGGCCGGTAACCGCTGTCAGGCGCATTCCCAAAATTCGATGGACACCCGTACGCGGGCGCGTTACACGATTTTTCGACGATGTGCTTGTGGGTGCAAGTAATTCCTTGCCCAGACAAATTTTGGACCGGTTGCAACCTTGGGATTTGGAAAATCTCGTAGCGTACAACGAAAGTTATTTGAGCGGTTTTAGCAGCGAGTATTATCAAGTCGATTTGGACGAAGGTTTTGACCGTGCCAAACAGGTCATCGATAACGTAATTCGCCAGGATATAGCTGTCGATATTGGCGGGAATCAGCAGCGCATTCACCAGGTATGCACCCATCATCAGAACACGACCTACAAACATTGTTTGCTGCCAATTTGGTCAGCAGCGTTTCGCTATAAAGATAAATCGTACCGGTTCGTGATCAATGGCCGCACCGGTCAAGTTCAGGGTGAGCGACCCTACAGTGTTTGGAAAATTTCATTGGCTGTTCTGGTCGGTTTAGCGCTAATCGGCGCTGGTCTAATCTATCTGGAAGAGTCTGGGATGTTGCAACAAATCCAAAATTTAAGGTACGAGTATTGAACCTTTAAGTTACACGAATCAGTACTAACCCGTATTTCTCACCAGAATAACAAGCCCTCGCTTGATCTTCGTTTCCACAAGGTATTCTCTTTCCTCGGAAAGACAGTCCGTATTCCGCTCGGTCAGAAAATCCCTTCTAGAAACAAATCTCTGCGCGATCATCTCGCCCTCTGGTGAGAAATGCGGGCTAAGGATTTTTATATCCACACTCAATTTGTGTATGATCCAGCCACTTAAAATTAAAAAGAGGAGCCGTTATGCGGTGGAGAAGAGGTCGGCGTAGCTCGAATATTGAGGACCGTCGCGGCATGCGTCTGGGCCGTGGTGGCGTCAAACTGGGTGGTGGCACGTTAATCATCGTCATGGTGGTTGGTTTGTTAATGGGACAAGACCCGTTGCAGCTACTCGGTATGTTAGCGGGTGAAGGAGGCTTAAGTGGCACCTCTAGTCCGGCACCCAGACGGCAAGCCCCACAAAATAACGAAGATGCGGATTTTGTGTCGGTTATTTTGGCCGATACCGAAGATACTTGGAACCAGCTGTTTGCCAGTCTAGGGCAAAAATACCATCCGGCCACATTGGTCATGTTTACCGACCAAGTGCAATCTGCCTGCGGTATGAATACTGCCGCAACAGGCCCATTTTATTGCCCACCGGACCGCAAGGTTTATATCGACCTGGGTTTTTTTCACGAACTAAAAAATTTGGGCGCTCCGGGCGATTTTGCCAGAGCCTATGTGCTGGGTCATGAAATCGGCCACCACATTCAAAATTTATTGGGCACCGCCGATAAAGTTCATCGCGCACAACAACGCGGTGGAAAAGCCCAGGCTAACGCGCTTTCTGTACTCCTGGAGCTTCAGGCCGACTGTTATGCCGGGGTGTGGGCACACCATGCGAATATGCAACGCAATTTACTGGAGGCGGGTGACGTTGAAGAAGGTTTGAATGCTGCAGCGTCTATCGGTGACGACCGATTGTTGCGCAAAGCCGGCCGCCGCGCCAGCCCGGAGTCGTTCACTCATGGATCATCACAACAGCGAGTTTACTGGTTACGCAAAGGCTTACAAACTGGTGAGATTAATTCGTGCAATACGTTTGCTGCAACTTCCAGTTAATTTGCAACGCCTCAGCTCACCCTCAAATTCACTCAACTGCTGCGTCACAAATCCGAATGGCGGCTCAAATCCGATCAAAAGCTTTCTTCCGATTTCCGCTCCTGCATGAATCGCTTTACCTGCTCACCGATTTGCGATCGTATCATGCACAAAGCCTGCACGGTAAATAGGGTTATTAAGGTCGCGAAGGCTACTCCAAAAGCCAGGCTGATCGCCATAGGTATTAAAAACTGCGCTTGCAGGCTTTTTTCTGAAATAATCGGCGCCAAACCAACACAGGTGGTTAAGGTGGTAAAAAAAATCGGCCTGAAACGTCTTTGACCCGCGGCCAGTATTGCAGTATGAGTCGATAAGCCTTGTGCGCGCAGACGGTTAATCATATCCATCAATATCAACGAGTCATTTATCACCACACCCGATAGTGCGACCAAACCAAACATTGAAAAAAAACTGATGGGGTAACCCAGAATCCAATGTCCAACCGCGGCCCCAACAAAACCCAGCGGTATCACCGACATAATGATCAAAGGTTGGGTATAACTGCGTAATTGTATCGCCAGCACCGAGAAAATAGCGATCATTGCAACCGACAGCGCTTTTGTGAGACTCTTTAAACTGTCAGTGCGTTCTTTCTCCGCGCCTTCAAACGAGTAAACTAAACTGGGAAAATCGCGTTCCAGCTTGGCGAGTACATTATTGCGCAAATCCGCATTAATCTCATTGGAATTGGCGATTTCGTCATCTATTTTAGCGCTGACAGTGACTACGCGCCGTCGATCAGCTCTGTTGATGGTCGCGTATCCGCGCGATTCAGTTACACTTGCGACAACATGAAACGGCACTTCTTCGCCGGATTCAAGCCTTATTCGCATGTTATATAATGTATCTAAGCGATGGCGTTCGGATTCTGAATAACGCACCAACACTTTGACATCATCACGGCCGCGCTGAACGCGCTGGGCTTCGACACCGTAAAATGCTTGTCGGACCTGTCTGGCCAAGTTATTTAGCGTGAGCCCGGCGGCTATTCCGGTATCTTTCAATACCAACCGTAATTCGGGTTTCCCGACTTCAAAAGAATCGGTTATTTCAACCACGCCGGTTTTATTAGCCAACTCTACTTTAAGCTTGTTACTGGCTATCAAAAGCTGATCAAATTTCGCATGCGCGAGTTCCACATTGATATCTGAGCCAGCTGACAAAATATTGCTGTTAAAGGTAATTTCCGCCCCAGGAATCTCACCCACGAGATCTCGCCAGTTGGCCTCTATCGCAGCGGTTTTGAATGGTCTTTGCGCGCCGCGCAATAACTCGATTTTGACTTCACCAAAATGGCTGCCGGCTGACGAGTTGCGTTTTCTGCCGGGCCCGCCGCGCCCCGAAAATGGTGTGGATCCGACACTGGCTGATATATTCCGCACAATTGAAGGCGAACCAGGTGGTAACCGTGCGTCAAAATCTTCGCGGGTTTTTAGGGCTGCATCCAGCATACGGTTAATCACGATTTGGGTTTCGGACGCTGGAGTACCGCTGGGCATACGCAGCTTGGCAGCGATATTGTCGCCGTCGATCGCTGGAAAGAATACGGATTTCAAATGTCCCCCAGCCATGGAAGCAACTGCGAGCATCAGGATGCATACAGCAATGGCGATCGTTGTGTAGGGCTGGCGGATCGCAAATCGTAGCGTTGGTATATAAAACTTATCGATCACACGAAGCAATAAACTTCGAAGCTTTTCTTGAACCCGGGGAATCGCACCATCAGTATGGGTTGTACGCACGTTGGACAAATGCGCAGGCAACACCAAGCTCGCTTCAACCAATGACATTACCAGTACGCTGATAACGACCACGGGAATGACCCAAAGTATCTTGCCTAAAAAACCACTGGTGAACAATAATGGAATAAAGGCCAGTATCGTGGTCAATACACCTACGCTGACGGGCATAATCACCTCATACAAACCGTCGATAGCTGCAGCCAGTGGCGGCCGTCCTTGTTCGCGTTTCGCGTAAATGCTTTCGCCAACAATGATCGCATCGTCAACAACAATGCCAAGCACCAATATAAACGCAAACAAGGTGATCATGTTGATGGTGGCGCCGACCATGTTGATGATAATAAACGCACCCAGGAAAGAAATGGGAATACCCAGAGTTGTCCAGAATGCCAGCCGCAAATTCAGAAATAAAACCAGCACCGCGAAGACCAAAACCAATCCCATTAACCCGTTACGCACCAACAGGTCGATACGGTCCCTGAGGTTCTCCGCACGATTGGACCAAACCGTACTTTTTACGCCTTCAGGTAAAGGCAGATTCTTGACGTATTCTTTTACTCTTTCTTCGATTTGCAGAACTTGCTGGTCGCCGACCCGCGATACGTTAACAAAGGCCGCAGGCTCGCCGTTAAACAGGGTAGACAGATCGATATCTTCAAAACCATCCCGAACTTGGCTTACATCCCCGAGCCGGAGAACCGTGCCGTCTGTATTGGTGCGTAGGGCAATCGATTCAAAATCACTGCTCCGATAGGCCTGGCCGTCGGCGCGCAGCAGTATTTCTCGATTTTTGGTGTGTATCGTGCCACCGGACAGTTTTAGCGAAAAATTGCGCACCGCTTCGGCCACGTCCTGAAAGCTCAAGCTGTATTTGCGTAGTATGCGCTCGCTGACTTCCACGCTGATTTCGTAGTCGCGGACGCCTTGCACATCGGCGATAGATATACCGTCCATCGACGTAATTTCGTCTCGCACTCGAAACGCAAGTTCGCGCAAGGTTCGCTCAGATGTCTGTCCGTAGATCGCGATGCTAATTGTCCGGCTAATAGTTGACGTATCCTTGATCTCGGGTTGCTCCGCATCTTGGGGTGGGAAGCTTTGTATTTGTTCCACCGCGGATTTTATATCGTCCAATACGATTCTATCGTCGCTATCATCGTCAAGTTCGGCGGTCACAGTACCGGCACCCTCGGCAGCTACCGAGCGTATTTTGTCAATTCCCTCAATGCCGGTAATTGCCTCTTCGACGCGCCGGTTGATACTTTCCTCGATTTCCACGGGTGTTGAGCCGGGATAGGATACATTAACCGTAATTGTGCGCGGATCAACCTCGGGAAAGATTTCTATCGTGGTTGACAACATGGTTACGCTGCTGCTTAGCAGCAGGAACACCATTAACAAATTCGAGGCGATATGATTATCCGCGAACCAGGCCAGGACTCCGCGTTGTATCGAAGACGAATGGGATTCCGTCATTGGGGTTTTTCGAGTGTTCTGATTTGCATCCCATCCGTCACTACATCCAGCTGGCTGGTAACAACCGGCGTGCCCGCGGGAAGACCGCGTATATACAGTCCGCTTTCCGAGCGGTAGATGATTTCCGGTTTGACAAAGTGCAACCGGTCTTTGTCGGCCGTCCACAAGGTATCATTCTCGCGCAGTACGGACATGGGTATCACACTAATGCCCTTTAACCGCCGTGCAGTAATCGCCACATCCACAAACAAACCCGGGATAACCTTGTCTTTTAGCGATTCCGGAATATCCTTAGACGACAATGTCACTACCACACGAACCATACGAGACAAAGTATCCAGTTCGCTTTCGATACGGTCGACACGTCCGACAAGTTGATAGGACTGCCCGGCCAGTGAAATTATCACCGTGGCCTGACTAGCTGGCTCGCCGCTACTGCCCGGCGTTGATATCCAGGCAAGGTCATCGAGTACCATGGGAACTGGAATCTCCAACAATTCATTACCGTAAACGATGCCTACTGATTGATTTGCAACCACAACTTCTCCGACGTCTACGGACGAGGAAACAACCCGGCCCGAGAACGGCATGCGGATGCGGGTACGCTGTAAATCAAGGTTTGCCTGTTGCACTCGGGCTTGGGCAGCTTCGATGTTAGCGCGTGCTTCAGCTATTTGCGGCTCTCGTGCCACAATACGCGGGACAGCTTGTTTCGGGTGCAGCGTGAACCATTCTTGCTTTGATACCGTGGCTTGCGCGGATTCAACCTCAAAGATCTTCCTGGCAGCCAAGACTTCGGCTTTGGCGCGCGTTACGGCAAGTTGGTAATCGATGCGTTCGATTTCCAACAAAACCTCGTTGGCCTTAAACCGGCCCCCGGCTCTGAATCCAAGATGCGTACGCACGATACGCCCACCCACCTGCGGTACAATTTTAATACGCACCCGTGGAACAATGGTTCCGTTACCTTTAACCACCAGCGTTTTATCTTCGCGCCGGCTGGTCAAGATCTCGACCAGTGGCGCGTAGGTTTTACGTTCGCTTACTTGCGGCTCTTCCTTGAACATGGATAAACCCATGGCACCGAAAAACCCGAATAGCAAAATCGCAATGACCAGTAACGGTTGAATAACCCATCGGTAGGTCGGCGCTAATTTGAACAACTGATTATTCATACCGGAACCTTTGCGAATCTAAAAATGTGATAGGGACTGCCGAGCATACGTGCGGCCACTTTATGTGGTAAATTCCACTGTACAAACAGCATTGGACACCATTTTTTAGAATTGAACCATAAATTAAACCTGAATCCGTGACTCCACTACGGCACAGAGCACAAGCTCTTGATTCCACAGCGGCCAAAAAATACCCGCTTAACGGATGGGTGAAGCTAAGATTTTTTTGTTCCCCCTGTGAAACCAATATCTTGTACTCTGCTATCCGCATTGAAGTCACTGATTCAGGTTAAAGTATTACCCGATGAGTGCCGCTATAGTTTCAAAGCACCTTGAACAAAGCAGCGTTTCGCAAATGCAGATACACACATTCTTACCCAGTTTCCCAACACCGCCAACATTAAACAATCCGCTGCAAACTTCGGCGACTCAATCACAATCAAGTATTAGAGCGGTCACTAAACCGAACCAGACCGAACCGGCACAGAATCAAACACAGCGAACTTCGCCGGCACAATCCATCTCATCAGCAGTTGAGAATGAAACTTCCGACAAGCCTGAGCGTATTGAAAATCAGGCTAAAAAACAAGAACTAGAACATCTGCGTGCACGCGATCGAGAAGTGCGAACCCATGAAGCGGCACACAAAGCCGCCGCGGGGTCGTTTGCTCAAGGTGGGCCGGTATACCAATATCAAACCGGGCCGGATGGAAAACGTTATGCGGTCGGCGGTGAAGTCAATATTGATACGTCTAAAATTCCCAATGATCCCGAGGCGACATTACAAAAAGCGCAAACCATACGGCGCGCGGCAAATGCGCCCGCACAACCATCCAGCCAAGACCGTAGGGTCGCGGCACAGGCATCGCAATTAGAAACCGAAGCGCGTCAAGAGATCGCTCAGCAACGACAAGACTCCGAAGGTTCGCGCAACAAATTAGCTGCTAATTTCAATAACGAATCCAACACTTCAAATGCCGCGGGAAATTTACTGGATATCTTTGCCTGAGGGGCCAAATCCTCTCGCGGAGCTATTACAACTTATAATTCCAAAACATCCTGCATATCGAACAAACCAGCTGGTTTTTGCGCCAACCAACGTGCCGCGCGCATGGCACCGTTTGCGAATGTCATTCTACTTGATGCCTTATGGGTAATTTCCACACGCTCGCCTTCGTCCGCGAACATCACCGTATGTTCACCCACGATATCGCCCGCACGAATGGTCGAGAAACCAATTGCATTTCTATCCCGCTCACCGGTGTGACCTTCTCTACCGTACACCGCACACTCACTCAAATCACGCCCGAGCGCTTCGGCTACAACCTCACCCATACGCAGTGCTGTACCCGAAGGCGCATCAACCTTGTGCCGATGGTGGGCTTCAATAACTTCGATATCCGTATAATCACCCATGACCTTTGCGGCAATTTCGAGTAGTTTCAGAGAAAGATTGACACCAACGCTCATATTCGGCGCAAACACGATCGCCATAGCATCGGCAGCGCGAACAATGGTGTCCCGTTGTTCGCTGGAAAACCCGGTTGTTCCAATAACTGCTTTTTTAGCGTGACGTCTACAAATCTCTATATGCTTGAGCGAGGCTTCGGGGCGGGTAAAATCGACCAACACATCAAAGTTATCCAACACAGCCACCAAATCGTCTGTAACCGCTACACCAATACGGCTCAATCCGGCTTGCTCACCCGCATCTAGACCTAGGGCCGGACTATCAGATCGTTCGATAGCCGCGCAAAGCACCAAATCGTCAGCCATCCCACAGGCCCTGACTAAACTCTGCCCCATACGGCCAGCAGTACCGACAATCGCGACTCTTAGCATAATTCGATTTACTTAAAACCTGTTGACCGCTCCCGGTCACCCAGTCATTTTGTCAAAAAACTGTTTTACACCGTCCACCCAGGAATGGGCTTGCGGGCTATGCCGACTACCACCGCCAACTAAACTTACTTCCAATTCTTCTACCAGTTTCTTTTGCTCTTTGGTTAAATGAACCGGTATCTCTATTCGAATACGACACAATAAGTCACCAACCGCGCCACCCCTAACAGGTTTAACACCTTTACCGCGCATTCGGAATAATTTCCCGGTCTGAGATTCCGGCGGAATTTTCAATTTGACTTTACCACCCAGAGTCGGTACTTGTAATTCGCCACCCAAAGTAGCCGTAGGAAAACTGATCGGCATTTCGCAATATAAATTTGCGCCGTCCCGGGAAAATATCGGATGTTCTTTAACGCTGATCTGAACGTACAAATCACCCGCGGGTCCACCCTGCTCACCAGCTTCACCTTCACCCGCAAGTCGAATGCGATCACCCGAATCCACCCCGGCCGGGATTTTCACGGATAATGTTTTATTTTCCTGTACGCGGCCATTACCATGGCAAGCACGGCAGGGATCCTTTATCTGCTTACCCGTACCACGACATTTCGGACAAGTTTGTTGCACCGAGAAAAAACCCTGTTGCATTCTAACGTTGCCCATGCCGTTACAAGTCCTGCAAGTTACTGGGCTGGAACCCTTTTTGGCGCCGCTACCGCCACACTGTTCGCAAGCCATCAATACCGGCACACGAATTTTGACTTCAGATCCGGCAACCGCCTCCTCAAGACTCAATTCCATATCGTACCGAAGGTCTGATCCTCTGTGGACATTGCCGCGTTTGCGGCCACCTCCAAATATATCCCCAAATACGTCGCCGAATATATCGCTGAACGCATCCCCTGCCGCTCCACCGCCACCCATCGATGCATCCACGCCTGCGTGCCCGAATTGATCGTATGCGGAACGTTTTTTTGGGTCTGACAAAACCTCGTAGGCTTCTTTGGCTTGTTTGAACTTTTCTTCAGCGCCGGGATTATCTTTATTCCGATCGGGGTGATGTTTCATCGCCATGCGGCGATAACTTTTTTTTAAGTCCGCATCGCTCGCATTGCGCGATACACCCAACAATTCATAGTAATCTTGTTTCGCCATAACTCACACAACCGCCGGCACTCGCCGGCGGTATTAATCATTCCCAAATAAATAGACGGTTCAAACCCCGATCAAATTACTTTTTGTACCAAATCCTGTAGCTGTTCAGATTGCGGCTTATTTTTGCGAGTACAAGAAAAAAGCGCCGAGTTAATAAGCATAAATGAGCACTTTTACTCCACGCATCCCTGCGTTTTGCCCTTCGGGCCAGCCTTTATCTGTTCAAAAACGTTCCAGGCATTTTTGTTACGCAGTATTCGAGAAAATAAGCCATAGCCTGAATAGTTACTACTTTTTATCGTCTTTGACTTCCTCAAACTCAGCATCCACAACATCATCACCTCCAGCTGGTTTTTCTTCGGAAGCACCGCCAGAATCAGCCTGAGCTCCGCCATCGGCAGCCGCCTCGGCTTGCTGAGCATAAACACGTTCCGCAAGCTTTCCTGAAACTTCGGTCAACGCTTTAGTCTTAGCTTCAATTGCATCCTTGTCATCACTCTGCAGAACTTTATTCAACTCCTCGATCGCTGACTCGATTTGGCTCTTTTCGTCAGCTTCAACCTTGTCACCCAATTCTTCCAATGATTTTTTGGTCGCGTGAATCATTGATTCAGCATTGTTACGCGTATCCACCAACTCATGCGCCTTTCTATCCTCTTCAGCATGCAACTCAGCATCCTTGATCATACGATCAACGTCTTCGTCGGAAAGACCGCTTGAAGCTTTGATTACAATCGATTGTGCCTTACCGGTCGCTTTGTCTTTCGCCGATACGTTCAGAATGCCATTGGCGTCGATGTCGAATGTAACTTCAATCTGCGGAATGCCTCGCGGAGCGGGCGGAATATCAGACAAATCAAAGCGTCCCAGGGATTTATTACCGGATGCCATTTCCCGCTCCCCCTGAAGAACATGTACGGTAACCGCCCCCTGATTATCCTCCGCGGTAGAAAATACTTGATTTTCTCGCGTCGGAATAGTGGTATTCTTTTTAATCAGCGCCGTCATAACACCGCCCAGTGTTTCTATACCCAACGACAGTGGCGTTACGTCCAGCAACAACACGTCTTTAACATCGCCCGCAAGTACTCCGGCCTGAATCGCCGCACCCATTGCCACAGCTTCATCAGGATTGACATCTTTGCGTGGTTCTTTGCCAAAAAAGTCCGAAACGAGTTCCTGTACCTTGGGCATACGCGTCTGACCGCCAACGAGTATGACATCATCGATTTCGGAAGCCGACAAACCCGCGTCTTTCAATGCGGTTTCACAAGGAGCTTGGGTACGCAATACCAAATCTTCTACCAGAGATTCCAATTTCGCCCGGGTAAATTTAACGTTCAAATGTTTAGGACCACCTGCATCGGCAGTTATATAAGGCAGGTTAACATCGGTTTGCTGGGTCGAAGATAATTCGATCTTCGCCTTTTCCGCGCCCTCTTTAAGCCGTTGTAACGCGAGAGGATCGTTATGCAAATCAATACCGTTTTCCTTTTTAAACTCATCCGCTAAATAGTCGATTATGCGCAGATCAAAATCTTCACCGCCTAGAAAAGTATCACCGTTGGTTGCCAGCACTTCAAACTGATGCTCACCTTCTACTTCGGCGATTTCGATAATCGAAACATCAAACGTACCGCCGCCCAGGTCGTAAACCACCAGCTTGGAATCGCCATGCTTTTTATCCATCCCATAAGCTAAGGAGGCCGCCGTTGGTTCATTGATAATCCGCGCCACTTCCAAACCTGCAATACGTCCTGAGTCCTTAGTTGCCTGACGTTGAGAATCGTTGAAATAAGCCGGTACTGTAATCACCGCTTTGGTAACTTCTTCACCCAGAAATGCTTCCGCATCTTTTTTCATCTTCATTAAGATTCGAGCAGATACTTCAGGTGGGGCCATTTTTGTACCGTGTGCTTCGACCCAAGCGTCTCCGTTCTCGGCTGCGACAATTTTGTACGGAACCATATCGATGTCTTTCTGTACAACATCGTCTTTAAATTTACGCCCAATTAAGCGCTTGATCGCAGACAATGTATTTGCTGGATTGGTGACCGCTTGCCGCTTTGCGGATTGTCCAACTAAGACTTCGTCATCACTGGAAAACGCAACAATCGAGGGTGTCGTACGCGCACCTTCGGTGTTCTCGATAACTCTAGCGTTGCCCCCTTCGAGAACCGCAACGCAGGAGTTTGTCGTACCTAAATCAATGCCTATAATTTTTGCCATATACGTATTCTCCGTTCAATTCAACAACCGCCTGACTCACAGCGATAACAACCTAATGATTGATATGGGGTTAGCGGGCCTTTTTTCAAGCTTGTTCATCAATTTTTGTATGCTCGCTCGACTGGGCAACGACCACCATGGCAGGCCGAATCAGTCGTTCATTAAGTGTATAACCTTTTTGAAATACCTTTAAAACCGTATTCGGTTCCACATCTTCGGCCGGCTCCATCGACATAGCTTGATGCAAATCAGGATTAAAAACATCCCCAACGGGATTCACAGCCACGATATTGAATTTTTCCAAAACCGATTTCATCAATTGCAGGGTCAATTCATTACCTTCACGCAGCTTGGTAACATCCGGCGCATCTCCCACAGAGGCCTGAATACCCAATTCAAGACTGTCGACAACCGGCAGCAAATCTTTAGAAAATTGATCCAATGCAAACTTATGCGCATTTTGTAATTCTTTTTCGTTTCGGCGCCTTAGATTTTCCATCTCGGCCTGAGCCCGCAAAAGCTTGTCCGTAATTTCGTTAACCTTTTCGGCGGCTTCTTCAAGTTGTTGCTGCAACTCTTCTACAGAAGCCGTGGCATCTACAACTTCGACGTCTTGCTGTTCATTTTCCGACGAGGTCACCGAACCCTCTTTCGACTCAACATTCTCCTCTTCAGTAGATTCAAGCGTTTCCTTATCATCACTCATAAACTTCGCTCCAAATTCATAGATTTAATAGTACGATCAGTTAGCCCAATCTAAATCTTTTACCGGAAAAATCAACTATCCCATATTAAATATCCATGTACCTATTCAGTGTGATTTAATCCAAGAGAAGCAGGTGTTTAATTTATCAGGCTTCTGCAACAAGGTTGTTGCAGCAGAACTTACACGGACATATTCACGCGTCCTAATAAATCAAAAACCTGTGTCTTAAAAGGCAAAAACGCTAAATAGTTACATATCCAGCAACTCATCGGACACTAGCATTCCACACCAGCCCGGTAATAATAGAGTATCATGGGGACGATGCATTCTGGTTCAAGGCCGACCCTAATAATTTTGCGGTTACATCAACCAGAGGGATAACTTTCTGATATTCCATGCGAGTCGGCCCGATAACAGCCAACACACCGACGCGTTCGTTATCTACCGTATAAGATGAACTCACAACGCTGCAATCATCTAATGCCTGGTAACCTGATTCTTCTCCGATAAAAATCTGCACGCCGTCAGCGTCCAAACATTGGTCAAGTAAGTGAAGAATTCCGCGTTTCTGATTAAATGCTTCAAACAATTTACGCAACCGATCGACATCGGACAATTCAGAAAAATCCATAAGATTGGTTTGGCCGGTCAGGATAAAATCGTCCTCGCTAGTTCCATTCTGGAAAGCAAGATTAGCCATTTCAATCGCGTTAATCATTTCCTGATTGGCCAACTGCTGTGTTTCCTCCAAATCTTTCAATATTTGCTTTCGCAAAGACACAAGATCTTGCCCTTGAAATACGTCATTGAAATAGTTTGACGCTTGCTGTAATTCAGCAGCGCTAAATTCGCGCGATGGATGGATAATTCGATTATGCACCTCTTGTTCATTAGTAACGAGTATGACCAATACACGCGATCCCGAAAGAGGCAGAAATTCAATATGGCGAAACGCAACGGAGTCCCGCCGTGGCACGGTAACAACACCGGCCATTTGAGTAACATTGGACAATAAGCTTGCCGCACTCTCGATTAGGTTGGGTGTGTCAACCTGCCCCCCTAAATCATGTTTGAGTTGACTGACCGCTTTGTTTTCCAGTGGCTTAACCGTCAACAGAGTATCTATAAACATACGATACCCGGTTACGGTAGGAATTCTACCCGCTGAAGTATGCGGCGAACAAACCAACCCACAATCTTCGAGATCAGCCATTACATTGCGCACTGTCGCCGGGCTCAGATTAAC
>Ga0114931_10005805_pt1 | contig 15262 bp, 13 predicted proteins | sample 2SBtaG_FD_89579 | JGI IMG/M metagenome (GOLD analysis project Ga0114931, IMG submission 89579) | Deep subsurface microbial communities from Kolumbo volcano to uncover new lineages of life (NeLLi) - 2SBTROV14_V59a metaG | ecosystem: Environmental > Aquatic > Marine > Volcanic | place: Kolumbo...
CTTAAGCAGATAGATGGTATGGAGATCAATATAGAACTCAAAGTACCGGAACAAGAGAAATCTGTTGAGAAACTTGGTGAAGAGCTGATAAAATACCTGATGGATAATTTTGAGATGGATTCAATTCATATTTCCTCTTTCAATCCGAAAGCATTCATTGGAATTAGAAGGGTGAATAAGGATGTGAGATTGTCTCTTATGACACTTTTCTCACGAAGAAAAACTTGGGATAAATGGAATAAGAAGGTAGGATTGTACTCATTCAATCCATATTATCGCCTTTTTAGAAAGAAGTATATTGCAACTCTGCATAAGACAGGGATCAGGGTGCATCCCTGGACTGTGAATTCAGAGAAATTTATGCAAAAACTAATGCAGGCAGGATGTGACGCCCTTATAACTGATGAAAATGAATTGGCCCTGTCGATCAGATCAGAATTAGCAACAGATGATAAAACATCTATTCAATAGGGACAGAGCTTGAGATTGAATACAAACTAGAATTAAGGTTTAATGGTTAGTAGATACATTTATGATAATAGGCTCGTCTTATGAGTATGGTGTCCTCCAAGAAAGTGCTGAAGATTGCTGTTCTGGTTTTAGAATGGTTTCTTATATCTTCCGTACTCGGAATTTTCGTAGGAATACAAAATATTAATGATAGGGTTGAGAACACGATTGTAAATGAGCATCTTTCCGATAAAGTTGTGGTGTACCGAGATAAGCTAGATATGCCTACAATTGTCGGGAAGACAATCTCTGATGTATTATTTGTTCAGGCATATGAATATGCCAGAGATAGACTCTTTCAACTAGAGTTCACCCGAGCAGTTGCGAATGGTGAACTTTCAAAATTGATAGGAGATGACCTGATAGATGCTGATATTTACCTGCGAACGATAGGTATTAAGAGATCTGCTGTGAAGGCATTAGCCAATGTCAATCCACAAATTAAAAGCTATATGCAGTCTTACATTGATGGTCTCAATACATACATAGATGATCATCCCGACAATCTCCCAATTGAATTTCTTCTATTGGGATCAAAACCACAGAAATGGGATTTGGCAGATATTATTTCTGTTCAAGGAGTAATGTCTTTTGATCTTGCATTTCGGGGGTTCCAACAAGAGCTAGACAGATTGAAATTTTATCAGACCGCTGGTATGGATTTGATGCTTGAAATTCTGGATATTCAGAATCCATCAGTTAGAAACTATCTGAGCAACTACAATGAATCTGTTGAGACATTGAGGACAAACTTTGTCAATCCTGCTTACAAGATTATCAAGGAAAGTGGATTGGAGTTTGGTACTGGATCGAACAATTGGGTGGTATCGGGAAGTAAGACAAAGAGTGGTAATCCCCTTCTTGCCAATGATCCTCATCTTGGATTATCCACCCCTGGGATTTGGTGGAAGGTCCATTTAATTGCAACAGAAGACAATTTTAATGTTGATGGATTCTCCCTTCCCGGCATTCCCTTTGTAATAATTGGACATAATCAAAAGGTTACTTGGGGAGTAACAAATACTGGACTTGACGCGGTGGATCTCTTTTACTTCAAGAAGAACAGTACTCATTATTTAGTTGGAGACAAGTGGAAAAGGATAGAAGTCATACCACAAGAGATTCCTCTAAAATCAGGAGGTGTAAAGAAGTATGATGTCCTCAATACTGATTTTGGGACAATATTGGATGTAGATGGGACTGACTATGCTGTGAGATGGACATTAAGTGAGGGTTACTCCCGTGATAATATCGTCGCCTCTGTTTTTGGATTAAATACTGCTGAATCGATATATGATGTACATGATGCATTGGAGACTTGGGTGGTTCCGGGACAGAACTTTGTAATTGCAGATGTTGATGGAAATATTGGATATCAATTTACAGGAGGGGCTCCAATCCGGAAATCTGGTTTTGGGATTCTCCCTCATAATGCGAGTACCGGGAATTTTGATTGGCTTGGTTTAGAACCATACGCAAATCAACTCTGGATACCTAATCCTTCTAGAGGGTGGTTCTCCACAAATAACGAGCGCGTCGACGATCGGAATCTTTACTATATTCAAGAGGCTTATGCCCCCTATTACAGATCAAGATCTATTGAACGACTCCTTGAAAATGCAACTGATCTTACTGTTGAAGATATGCAAAAGTTCCAGTTTGACAACTATAATATGGTCTATGAGGACTATTTACTTCCAGTACTCCAGGATATTCTAAGTGCAGATTACAGCGAGTTTGATGCTGAATTCATCAGTGATGCACTTACTGCTATCAGCGAATTTGATGGACATATGTCTAGAGATAGCATTGGTGCTACGATTTTTGCATTCTATAATCTGTTCTTTGTGGATCAGACAATTAGAGATGAGGTCGGAAAGGCTAATGCTGATAGTATGAATTACTACGCTCATGAGAAAATTGGGGAGTTCATCAAAACGGATCCTACCAATCACTGGTTTGACAATGTGAATACTACGGTTGTTGAAACTGCAAGTGACATTGGTATCGCAGCATTCAAAATCACACTATTGTATCTCAGAGGAATTATTGGCAATGATGTGTCCAAATGGAAATGGGGAAATATTCACCAAGTCACATTCGAGCATAAATTGCATAAAGGACTACCTCAACTCTCTGTCGGACCAAAACCATCAGATGGTTCGAATTTTGTTCTGAACAATGGAGGGAGTCCTGACTGGAATGCTGGCAAACCTGATGCTGCTCAGAATTTTGGGCCATCAATGCGTTTCACTGTAGAGGTTGAACCAACATGGTCAAATGTTTATGGTGTCGTACCAGTTGGAGAGAGTGGTAATATTTTCTCTTCTCACTATTCAGACCAATTCAGTGCTTGGCTTGAGGGTACTTATTTCAAGTGGGAATATACTGCACAATATGCCAAGGATCACTCAGAGTGGACTATGGTCTATACGGGAGGGAATTAAAGTGGAAGTACAGAACATAACGATCACAATTTCTGGTGCCTTGGGACTGTTTCTTTCCTTGGTTTCTCCCAGAATGTCTGCACTAACATCATTTTTCCTTATTTTCGGATTCAGTTTAATTTTTGTAAGTCGCTTGAGTCATTTCCTTCTCATGCAGTACAATAGGTTAGACTCCCAACTCCACAAAACTTCTTCTGTCATGACAGGATTGGGTCTTCTCTCAGCATTAATAGGTATGCTCATTGGTCGCTTTACATCACCCGGTGTCATTCTCATCCCGACATTTGGATACTACCTCCTCTTGGCGATGCTTTGGACGTTAGCTCTTGTTGTGTATCAAGGAATTGCAACTAAACCATTCAATCAAGTATTGAATATTGGTGCTTCTAAAGTTGAGATGAGGAAAAAGTCTTCTACAATTGCTGATTCTGAACACTCATAATTCTGAAGGTAGGCAGTGAATATTTAATAGAGGCGTATTCTATCGTCTTGTATGAAATATGTCCTGAGTATTGATCAAGGTACCTCTTCGACTCGAAGTATTATTTTTGACCAGAATGGTGATCAGAAGGGATCTCATCAAATTGAGCATAAACAGTACTATCCTCATCCTGCATGGGTAGAACATGATCCAGAAGAGATTTGGAAAAACACCAAACTAACTATGCAAGGGGCACTAGAGTCATCAGGATTAGATTGGACTGAGATTACATCAATCGGGATAACTAATCAAAGAGAGACTCTGGTGGCGTGGGATAGAAATACTGATCTCCCATTGGAGAATGCAATTGTTTGGCAGTGCAGAAGAACTGCAGATCGCATAAAAGAATTGAGTGAGTACAAAGAATTATTTCAAAAGAAGACCGGACTCATTCTGGATGCCTATTTCTCAGGTACAAAAATGGAGTGGTTGTTGAAAAATTCAGAGAAAGTCGCTCAAGCTTCAAAGGATGGATCGCTCTCATTTGGTACGATTGACTCTTGGTTAATATACAAAATGAGTGGTGAACATGTGACTGAAGCCTCGAATGCATCAAGAACTCTAGTTTACAATATTCACAATCGCGAATGGGATGAAGAACTCCTTGGCATACTTGGGATCAACGAATCAGAATTACCAGAGGTCAAAACAAATGCGAGCGACCCCCTTGGATATTACAAGAATATCCCTATTGGAGGTGCCTTGGGAGATCAGCAAGCAGCACTTTTCGGGCAACTCTGTTTCAATCCTGGTGAGCTGAAGAATACTTACGGAACAGGAAATTTCACCCTCCTAAATACCGGGAACAAAGTGGTGAATTCTAAGACTGGATTACTTTCCACAATTGCATGGGATCTTGGAAAGGGAGTCACCTATGCTCTTGAAGGAAGTGTCTTTGTGACTGGAGCTGCCCTTAGATGGTTACGGGATGAGATGTCCTTTATCGATGATTATACAGAAATCGATGCTAATGCCTCACCAAGTAGTAATGGAGTGGTATTTGTTCCTGCATTTGTGGGATTGGGAGCACCAAGGTGGGATTCATCTGCCCGTGGGACAATCTTTGGATTGACAGGATCCACTACTAAAGGAGATATCATTAGGGCTACTCTAGAGTCTATTGCATTCCAGACTGAGGATCTTCTTGGGCTTATGAAGAATGAGGCAAATCTGAATATATCTGATCTTAGAGTTGATGGGGGTCAAACAAAGTCAGATCTTCTCATGTCAATTCAGGCAGATATAAGTCATATTTCAGTAAGTATCCCGAAAGAGAGAGAGACCACAGCATTAGGTGCCGCATTTGTGGCGGGACTTGGGAATGTCTGGGAAGATACTGATTCATTGAAAGAATTGAATCCTACAGTTAGGCAATTTACCCCCACTATTGGTGAGGAAGAGAGATCGACACTTCTTCAAAATTGGAAAAGAGGAGTTGAACGTTCTTTACACTGGACAGATTGATGCACCATGATTGAAAATTGGAACAAGGGATGAGAACAAGGGTTTTTATTCATCCATTCTTGAATCAATTTGTTTTGAGTCATCGTAAATCCAATGATGAGCTAATTCATGAATATCTCAATCAAATGAACTGGGAACCAGAATCTGAGATGAATGAAAATGGGTTGACTTCAGTTCAAGTGAAAGTCCAATTGGATTACAAGCTCGCCAATCTTTACCTCCGTTATGAAGAAGATGGTCTTTGGCTTTCAATCATAAGTGTTTTCATGAGCGATTTGGGATCGAATCAGTCAGAAATCTATAAAAAAATCTTAGAGATTAACTTCTCGACCACCATGACAAAATTTGGTCTTAATGATGGAAAGCTCTATGGATTGGTTGAACTTCCTCTTTATTCTTTAGACTTCTCAGAGTTCCAAGCTGGAATCCGTCGATTGACTAATGATCTCAATAAGTACTATCCAATTGTAAAGGAAATAATGAACTCATAGTCTATCTTCATTGAAAATCATTTTTATTGGATAAATGCTAATTACGATTTAAGGAATGTCCAAAAATCGAATTGAGACGCTGCTGGCAGATGCTCGTGCCTTGTATATCATAAATAATGCTGGTTTACTCGAGCATTTTGAGAAGTTTATTGAGTCTGATGATGATCCAGATCTTTTTAGCGCTCTCTTCGCAACTGTACATATGTACTCCAAACAGTTAGGTGGGGGAGATCTAGAGTTGATTGCATTGGAGAAGCATAAATTTGCATTCTCTATTTATGAAGGAAATCTTATCGTATTGGATGTGTCAGTTGACATGCCAAAGGAAGATGGTCTTTGGCTGATAAGTCAAATTATGGATCGATTTGATGATATTAACAAACTTATGAAAATGGACACGGGTGGAGGTGTCGTACTGCAGTCACTTTTTGGAGAACGAGGAAAATCTGTAACATGGGATACACTCAAAGCCATTAAGGAAGAAGCTATTATCGAACGTCTGGAAGACTCTGATATTGTTGAGACTAATAATATGACTAAAATCAACATTAAGAGTAAAAAGTGGATAAAAGTCAGACAGATCGCAACAACCCTCGTTACGACCCAGTCAGAGCTTAGCTGTCTTCTTTTTTTGGTTAAGTATAAAGATCACACTAATTTTCTGTATTCAGGAAGAGTTAATGTTTCATTAGTTGAAGATATTGTCCAATATGCTAAAGAGAAGATTAATGATCCATTAGCTGGTGCAGTTCTAGAACCCGAAAAATCAAAATTTGGGAAGTATTATGTTTTGCTATATCCAGTTGTTGGCTTTGAGGGAGGATTGCTTGTTGTAGTAAGTGAAGATTCCTATACTATCAATCATATCACGACTCAGCTCGAAAGAGTAGTAGTAGCATACGAACGTTTGTTGAACAGATAAAGGACTTTTTAATTTGAATCTCCTGTGAAAGAATATGTCTGCTCAGTCAAAAAGACCTTGCAAGTGGAAACAGCCAATAACTCCGAAGAGTTCAGAGAAAACTGAAATCTCGAAATTTCCATGTAGGTTCCCTGATCAGGAATTAACCACTGAACTCTGCACTCAATGTCTACTTGGTGATCTGTTCACTTTACAATACACCCAATTCATTAGTTTAAGGCAGGGTTTCAATTTTCAGCAAGAGATGATGGCTTACCTTAAAAATATGACAGGTGACGGAAGTCTCGATGATCTGAAATAGGTGGTTAGTTTTTGTATCCTTGCCCCTTGTGCAAAAGTAAATTGGATCATACCCGCAATCGGGGGATAGCTCGCTTCTTCTGTGAGAGTTGTGGATTCAGTGAAAAAGGTGAACCTGGTCTTACAACTTCGGAGGTCTATTACTTAATCTCAAATAAGTTCAAGAATAGACCTTCCACTCCAAGTAAAGGTTTCGGAAAGAAGAAACGAAGATTTAGTGCGAAGAAATCGTCTAAGCTTACAAATGATCCGAAAATCACTGGAAACTCGGAGAAGGTAATTAGAGACTTGACAAAGAAGGGGGATATTATCCCTGAAGTTCTACAAGCAATGGTCAATGACAGATCATTTCAAACTGTTTATTCAGAAAAATTCGAACCACGACTACCTGACTTAGCTGGTCCCCTCGAGGATTATGTCCTCGTACATGCAATAAGGGAACATCTCCGCAAACGAGGAATCAAGGAATTATTCCAGTTCCAAGTAGATGCAAAGCGATTGATTCAAGATGGGAAAAATGTCCTAATCTCGGCTCCTACGGGTATGGGTAAGACAGAGTCATTTCTCGTCCCTATTGTAGAGAATTTATTTCTTCAAGCTCCCTTTACCGGGAATAGAAAACGTCCAGGTGCATTATTCATTTATCCAACTAAAGCACTTGCAAGAGATCAAGAATCAAAAATCAGAGCATATTGTGAGGTAATGAGCTTACGGGTTGCAGTTTTCGATGGAGACACCCCCAAGAATCTGCGATCTACAATATATTCCAATCCTCCAGATATTCTTATTACTAATCCTGATATGATACACTACCATCTGAGAAAGAACTATTCTTTCAGGGCGATGCTTACATCTGTGAAATATCTCGTAATTGATGAGATACATCTCTGTATTGGAGCCTTTGGAAGTAATATTCTCTGGCTCTTGAGGAGGATGAAACGATTTCAACCAGATATGCAAATGATCGGAGTCTCAGCTACGATTGAGAATGCACTGGGTTTCAGTGAAGTACTTTTTGACTCCAAGGTAGAACTGGTAGAGGTCAAGAATGTCAGAAGAGCCCCTCTCTACCTCTCCATGATCTATCCAAAGGAAGCTTCATCACTTTCAACCATGGCCAAGGTGATACAGTATATGGTGGCAGCAAAGAGTAAAACTCTTGCCTTTGCAAACTCGCATCTAACCACTGAATCTCTTAACCTAATCTTAGGTAACAATAATGTGAAGTCGGAGATTCATCGAGCAGGTCTTTCGAAATCTCATCGTGACAAGGTAGAATCTCTTTTCAGATCAGATAGATTAGACGTACTTGTCTCAACACCCACGCTTGAGCTAGGAATAGACATAGGGCGTTTAGATTCAGTTGTAACTGCACTCACTGGTCTTACAAGCTTTCTCCAACGTATTGGTAGAGCAGGTAGAAAGGGTCAACAAAGCTTTGCTACTCTCGTTTTCAGAGGGGATGATCCCATTTCTGCATATTATGCCAGGTATCCTGAGAGGTACATCAAGGAAGTCGATCCCGCCTATGTTGAGCCAAATAATGAGCTTGTCGCTAGATATCAACTTCTTTCAATGATCCAAGAGAAACCTCTTAGTGATTCAGAGTACGCGAAATATAAACGATTTGTAGACCCTCTTATTGACGAGAGAATTCTCCTACATGATTTTGATAATATCGTTGTCAAGGACAATCGGATGGTAGATAAACTTCTTCAAGAATTTTCAATACGGGGTATTGGTGAATCGGTATCCATTGAGATCAATGGGAAGAAACTTGGTGAAAGATCATACCCTATGGCCCTCTCCGAACTTCATCCAGGAGCGATGTACTTACATGGTGGACAATCCTACCAAGTCAGGAATTTCGATCGAAGATTCAATAAAGCAGAGATCAAGAGTTTTGCGAATTCGGGATTGAAGACACAAGCAGAAAGAACTATCTTTCCAAGGGTGACCGAAGTTGACTTTGAGCGTGAAATCCTTGGTTGGGGTACAGCATATGTCACTCTCGATCTCACAGAATCAGTTTCTGGATATTTTGTCAAGGATATCTTCTCGGATGAAATCAGGGAACACCACACTCTGGACGAGGAATTGACGTACCATTTCCAGACAAAAGGATTTGTTTTTCAAGCTCCTAAACCTGACAAGCAATTGGAAAATCTCACTACAAATGAGATGGAGGAGCTGCTGATGGGGACATACCATGCTATTGAAGATGTTTTGATAGAGTCAGGTAATTCATTTACAGGAGGTGGAGCGAATCAAATAGGTGGAATCTCACTTGGAGATTCAGGGACAATTGTCGTATATGATGGTGCTCCTGGTGGTTCAGGTCTCTCAAAATTACTCTACGACAATCTCTCCAAAGGTCTGCGAAGAAGTCTCAAAATCCTTGAAGAGTGTCCTTGTCGAAGGAGGGATGGATGTCCGAGATGCACGTACAGCTATCAGTGTGGAAATAATAATTCACCACTTGATCGTCTCGGTGCCATCAACTCTCTCTCACTAATGAGTAAGAGTTCAACCACTATTAACCTCGACTGGGAGCATGAAGATCCATTGATATGAAGTGTTGGCTTCCGAAATGAATATTACCCGTACCCACGTAGCTTCATTGTGGCTCTCTCGCTCACTCTCTCTAATAATGTTGTCCATCTTATGTCTATGCTTGTCTCCAACGGGTATGAAGCATACTTAGTTGAAGGAGGTGTGAGAGATCTTCTTATGCATGAATTAGATCAAACGATAACTCCACCAAATGATTTTGACATCACAACGAATGCCAAACCGAATCAAATCAAAATTGTCTTCAAGAAGTACAAGATGATCTATGTAGGAGAGATACATGGAACAATAGCTGTTAGATACAAAGGGCAGAATTTTGATATAACTACCTACCGAATAGATGGGGAGTATGTTGATGGAAGACGACCCAAAGAGGTCAAGTTTGTAGATGAGTTAGTTGAAGATCTAGCTCGAAGAGACTTGACTATCAATGCAATTGCAGTTGATATAAATGGGAAGGTAATAGATCCATTCTCTGGTCAACAGGATCTCATCGACGGTATAATTAGAACTGTAGGTAACCCGGAAGACCGATTTGAGGAAGATTCACTCCGTCTTCTTCGCGCAGTTAGATTTGCTGCACGCTTTAATTTTAAGATTGAACCAGAGACGTTCAGAGTTATGCAGGAGAAATCAGTAAATATAATGACAAGAGGAGTATCACCCGAACGTATCTTCATCGAACTAAAGAAGACATTCGATGCTAATGCACAGCTTGGTGTTCAGCTCCTTTATCGATCTGGATTATTAAGAGAGATATTTGGAGAAGCTACAAGAGCACTTGAATCTAAATATGATAATGACAGAGCTTTTGACTACCTCACTCATCTCTTTGATCATGCGATTGATCCACAGCTAACTTGGGTTCTTGTTCATTCTATTATCCCGATTTCAGCTAGTGTCAGTCCAAAGAAACTTACGAAGATTTTTGATAGATTCAAAGGTATGAAGAAAAGTAATAAGAAGCATTATGTAAATCTGCTTAGTCACTTGTACCATGGTATTCAGGTACTTAGTAATGAAGTCAGTATTGGGCAGATTAGACGGTTTGTGCTTGCATCAAGAAAAATTTACAGCCACGTACATACTGAGTTCTGGGCGAAGACTCCCTTAGATCTGCTAGCAGCATCCAGGGCAGTTTATAATTCACAGAATCATGTTTCTGACTCACCATATTATCTATATGTTAAGAAAGAAATTCAACATTTCATTGATACGTATGACAGGAGACCAAAGTTGGTTTCAGGGGATGATGCCAAATCTCAAGGAGCAAGAGGTAGGATAATCAATGCCCTTTTGAATTTCTGGGATTCTGTCTACTATCGATCTGATACTTGCACAAGAGATGATCTCCTCAAGTTGGGTATGTTCATGAAAGAAAAGCACACTGTCAATTTCCGAGATTATCTCCAAAACTTCAGTATCTCAGGATTTCGAAGATCAAAATTTTCAGTATCTGCACTTAAAAGGGAGATCAGAATCATATCAGATCTCCTCAATTACTTCGGTGGACTCTGGGTAATCAAGTCCGAAGAACTGCAAGACCTCTATGATCTGATTGGTATTCAGGAATTTAATGGTCAGGAAAAAGGAATATATTGGGGTAATATTTCCCTACCACAAATTGATTTTCCCTCCTAAAGCGTTCAAAAACCGACTTGGAGCTTGAATAATATCCTATAATTTATAGAATATGTAAACATGTAGTGAATGTTTATGAAAATAGTCATTTTGGTAGGATTACCTCTAAGTGGCAAGAGTTCGCATGCGAGCGAATTGAAAGCGAAAATGTCTATCCCTCTCGTTGAAACAGGTACGTTTGTCTACAAAGCAGTTGTTGAAGAAGGATTAGAAGCAACTCCTGAAAACATAAGTAAGGTAGCTGGTGCAAGGAAATCAGAGAATGATGCCTATTTTACCATCAAGGCTCTAGAATATATTGCTGATAATCACTCTAACAACCCTGTTGTCTTTCTCTCAGGATTAAAAGCTAGAAGTGAAGTTGAACTTTGTAAAGAGAAATTTGGTGATGAGAATGTGGTTTTAATTACATTTCATGCAAGTGTCCATACTCGTCATCACAGATTGATGAATAAGGACAGAATAGCATCTTCAAAGGCTGCTGGTGAAAGTAAGGTTACCGAAGATATTGCTATGGCTAATGATATCTCCCGTTTTCTCAAAAGGGATCAAAAAGAGCTTTCATATGGATTGGGAGAACTCATTGCCTTGGCAGACTTTGTCATCAATACGGAAGACAAGAAATGGCCTTTCCATACGAGAGAGGTCACAATGACTCAATTTGAGGACATCATCAAATCATTGAAATAGTGCTAAGATTAGCGATAATATTAACATTAGTACTACAGCTCCTGAGATCCACATAACCTCTGGTGAAATTTCATAAAGTCGTTGAAGAAAGAATTTTCCAATTTTGCTTGAGTGCTCAATTTGCTTCTTTACGGTGTACCTGTCCTTAGAGAAGAGTGTATGCTTTCCAATTTTAATTGTCGGAATCAAGGATATCAGGAGAATTACTGCAACTACTGGAATCCCTATTAACATGAGAAATGCGAGAATTCCCATAAATGAATTACTTGATTTCAGCTGAAGTACTATTAGCGTGGCAAAGATATACAAGATAAATATCCAGAATTTCAGCATGAATTTATTCCATTGTTGGTCAACCATATCCATGGGATTAGATATCCCTCTCTTCTTCACATCTTCTTGATTATTTCTCCCTTTGATACTCTCCTTAGTCTCTGCAAGAGTCTTTTTAGCAGATTCTTTGAAAGTGTCTAAGAATGACTTCTTCTCTTTCACCATTTATCTTAAACCATTCAATTGTATTTGTGTATTGAGTTTTATATCTGCTCAATAGTAGATCAAATGTGATTACTTGGTTGAAGATCGGTTCTGAGAAGAAAATTGCTGATTATAAGGCATTTCTTTTCGATTTTGATGATACATTGGTTGATTATGATCTGAATGAAAACAATGCCCTTAGGCAACTTTCAGAAGATTTGAATATCCCTACTGATCACTACCTAGGATTTAGAGAGCGCTATCAGGAAATCAACAAATCACATTGGAAGGCATACCGAGAGAAAAAAATCAGTGCATCTGAGATTGGACCATCAAGATTTAAGGTGCTATCACAATATTTCGCTCAGATAACTAATCCAGAATCAACGAACAAAACTTACCTCAAATATTTCTGTAAATATGTCTCTGCTTACAAGGGGTCAATTGAATTCCTTAAATTACTACAAGAACATGGAAAGAAGTCCTTCATCCTTACAAATGGATTTACTCAGACACAAAGACAACGAATAGAGGTGAGTGGATTTACTCATCTAATTGATGGTTTTCTCACCTCCCAGATGGTAGGAATTGCTAAACCAGATCCAAAGATAATCTTGGACGCACTTGAAATTCTCGAGGTTGGGAAGGATGAAGTTCTATTTGTGGGTGATAAGATAGATTCAGATCTCAAAGCTGCACATTTTGCCAGTATCGACAGCTTTCATATTACTGGGACACCAAGGGAATATGATAAATTTTCTCCAATTGGATACTCATCGCACATCTCGTTCCTCTATGAGCACTACCAGAGTCTCACATCTCAGTAAGAAGAAGTTCCTTAGTAAACTGAGGATTCAGCACTAATTTTGTAAAATCTACAATATCCTTCATCCTCTCTTTATCTACATTATTAATGTCAAGCTTTGTTGCTTCTGTGATCCAAAGATTGAGGATAAGTTGGAGATCTAAAGTCAATCCATCAGGGTATAAATTCTTTATTCTAACTCCTGTTCTCTCATAGAGTGAACTGCTATAACCAGAAATAAAACTTTCAAGATTACCTTTAATTTCCTCAAGGTCTTTGGTTTCAATGTAGTGATTGAAAGCTTCTTCTGAAAAGTGTACTCCCAAATCATTTAATCTGTCTTTTACTTCAAATCGTGGTACTCTCATGGGTATAATCACTTTGAGACCAATTAATTTACTCAATGAGTATAAATCTATCTCCTCGATTGATTTCTCAAGTTCTACCACAATGTTCTCTTTTTGAATTTGGGTCAAAGGAAGATAACCACTGAATGTTCTTTTCATCCCGTCAAATCTCTTATCAATAACTGACTTCAGTTCGTCACAATCCTCTTTTTCAAATGGAAGGTTGTTGAGTAGTATGTTGAATGTCTCTCGTAAAGGTTTAAAATCTAAGTCACTCACAGTGTCGCCATGTATCATAGATGAAATCGTTCCCAGTAAGAAATTTGAGTACAGTGGATCGAGTTCATTAAGATGAGTTCCAACCGTCCCCTTGTAAACTATTCTAGAGCTTGAGTCGTCATAGAGAATCATCTCTTCAATGTTTAAATTCTCAATTTCTCCCACCCGTTTTTTGAGTTCTTCATAGAGTGATCTTTCATTCTGATATATTTCTGCATTCTTAGAAAAACGAATAGTATAGGGTGTTTTCTCTCTTACTCCGTTGATTATTAGATCTAAAATGAGAGAGATGTCAAGAGACAAGTCATTCTGTACAACATTGTAAGAGAAGTCCTCAAAAGAAATTTCTGTATCTCCTAGTTCCTCCTTTAAGTATTCAATTATGTCATTGGTTGCCTCAATAACTGATTCTTGAGAAACAGATTCACTCATACTTGTCACTTCTTATTCTAATTTCTTAAAAGGTGTTCTCTTGCCTATTCAACTTATGGTGGAAAGAGTATCCAATTCTACTCTTGATACTAATTCCATTTGTATCTCCCGAAAAAAGGACTAATATTGTAAATAAATGATACGAAAATCGTAATATGCCCTTGTGTCCTCTAAAAGGCGCTAAATGGATTAATTTTCAAAAACCCACCATATGTCTTTCGATAGTCAATATTTCCTACTGAGTCGTAGTTGTGCTATAGTAAAAGCAATTGAAATTACAATGGTATTTATTCAAATTCCGAGTTAACTATCCCATAGTGTGAGAATAAAGCTTCAAAATCAAATATGTGAATAAATGTATTTTAGTACGTTCTATGTTTATTTTTCAACTTATTATTCAATAAAATATACTTTGGAGATCTGTAGCCTTAATTTATGGGGAGTTGTATTGAATCATTTGAAAACACATTAACTGCATGAATAATATATATTACTACCCATATTAGCCTTATACCTCTATGAGGAAGCATTTTCTAAAAAAGCTTATAAAAGATAAACATAGATATTGTTTGTGAACCATATTCTATTTATAGAAGTTGGGGATCAGGAAGGAATTCATATGGCAAAGAAGAAATCCAAAAAAAGTTCATCAGGAGAAATCCTTGTTGTCCAGTCTAAAGTAAGAGAATACCTCAAATCCCAAGGAGATTATAACATCGGTGGAGACGTATTTGAAGCTGTTTCAGGTAGAATCGAAAGGATGCTCGAGAGGGCTTCTGAGAGAGCAGCTGCAAACAATAGAAAGACAATCCAAGGTAAAGACATCTAATTCTCGAGAACTGTATGTACCAAATTATTCGAATTGATTCTGATCTAAATTATTGAAGTAGATTACTGATCCTACAGATACTTCTGGATGAGTTCGATTTGTCATTACCCAGATCACGGGAAAGTTGATAGATTCTTCAGAAGGGTAGGAACCATAGCCATCAGTAAAATACACAAGTAGATCTGGTTGTAAAAACTGATTGACATATTCAAAAACGGGTTCAAATCGAGTTCCTCCCCCTCCTTTGAATTCAAGACCGTTCCAAGGCATTGGAGTTCCATCTATACTTTCTCCATCTTCAAATGTATACACACCTTGAATAGCGGCATCGCATGGTATAAGTATCAATTTCATACGTGAGATAGAATTAAGTATACCATAGAGCTCCGAGATGAATTCGTCCATTTCTGTCTGTGAGACAGACCCTGAAGTATCGACTGCTACAACTATTGCCATGTACTCACGATCTGGACTGGGGAGATGCATCCCTTTACTAATGAATCTCCGATTTGGTGGATTCCATCGCCAATCAACCATAATTGTCCTCTGTACATAATTCTGAAGAATTTGAGTCCA
>Ga0114931_10005806_pt1 | contig 15260 bp, 7 predicted proteins | sample 2SBtaG_FD_89579 | JGI IMG/M metagenome (GOLD analysis project Ga0114931, IMG submission 89579) | Deep subsurface microbial communities from Kolumbo volcano to uncover new lineages of life (NeLLi) - 2SBTROV14_V59a metaG | ecosystem: Environmental > Aquatic > Marine > Volcanic | place: Kolumbo...
CCGGATAGAAGCGGACCGGAAGGGAAGAAATAGAAAAACGCCGTCGCCGTTTTAATCCGATTCCAGCAATTGCTTTTCGCGCTCGCCAGTGACTTTAACGAGGGTCAGGGTCACCTTTTCTCCAGCCGAGGGGGTGTAATCTTCCTTGAGAAGATTGAATTTAACGAGCACCTCCTCACCTTCCCGGTATCTCTCCCTGTCCGTCTCCAGTTTGAGCAGACGGGTCTTTGGCGCATGCGTCATCCAGGCGATCATATTGTTCCAGAATCTCTGGTAGTAACGGCCACTGCCTCCCTCCCCCACCCGGCGAAAATTCCAGTTCCACGACGAATCGGTCGCCAGGACCACGCTCCGGCCCTTCCCCATTTGAGCGGCAACCAGAACCGGGAGGGGCGGCTTGCCCCCGGCTCTCCGGTATTCCGCCAGGACGTAGGAACCGGGTTTTGGCATAAGTCCTGGATTCAGGCCATTCAACGGGGGAAGAGATTGCCAGATTTTTAGATTGAGCTTTGCATCCTTTTCCAAACGCAGGATGGGGTGTTGAAGCAGATTTTTTTCCGGTACGGGACGAAACGCCTCGTTCAAATATCCCTTCACCCCGCGCACAAGATCGACCGGCAGAATATCTTCAATGGGAGTTCGTTCATAGCCGCCTCCCTGAAAAGAAAGTTCGCCGCCAATCATCAAGAACGCTCCGCCTTTCATGACATAGGCCTTGATGTTGCTGAGCAGATTTTTATCGATAAAGGACTCAAATCGGAAGTTTTGAAAAATGATCAGATCGAACGAATTGAGATAATCGCTGAACAACAAGTTGGAAGGGAAAGGAATCAGGCTGAGTTGCGAGGTGGGCGCGGCCACATCGTCGCCCAGCGTCCTGAGAATGAAAAAGGACAAGAGATCCACCTTGGGGTTATTGACCAGCACTTCGCGCAGAAAACGGGAATCCCAGGAAGGGCGGCCATTGAGATGCAGTATGCGGGTGCGGTCGCGGATGACCTTGACCTGAAAATCCCTGCGGTTATTCGTGGCAATGGATTCCCCCGCGAACAGGGGAACGGACAGGGAATAAATCCGGTTGCCCAGAGTCTTGGGAGTGAACTGCAAATCCACCTTGTAAGAAACCTGACCTTCCCGAATCTCGACTATTTTCGAAATAAGAATGTTCTTCCCCTCCTTAAGCACCAGCGGAACATTTTTATTGCCCATGGACGATGCGTACAGGGTGACGGAAAGGTTGATCGGCTGATGCACAAATCCGAAGTCGGGAGCGTCCAGATTTTGCACGGCCAGGTCTTTAAACGATTCGTTGGTCCCGGCTTGCAGGCTATGAACAGGGCCTTTGAACCCGGCAAGCAACTCCAACAGTTCGCGGGAAAGACCGCCGGTCCCCTCGGTCAGATCGGCGCCATCGGTAAACAGAAAAACTCCCTGCAGAGGTTTCTTTTCATAATGCTTTTTCAAATCCGAAAATACTTTATAGAAATCAGTGTTCGGCATCCGGGGTTCGTATCGTTCGGTCGGGTCGGCGCCGGCACTGATGTCGATACGATCGGAGACAAAAAAAACATCGACGTCAAAATCCTTTTTCAAACCGTCAAAATACCCCTGGTTCGTCCGCACCGTCTTTCGCACCAAGTCGCTTCTCGTCTCTTCGGTGGGAAAAGTCTTGATCGCCATGCTCTTGCTGTCATCCAGCAAAACCGCAATGGAATTTTTCAGGGAGTGGCTCTTTTTTAATTCCAGTTGCGGTTGCAAAAGAAGGAGCCCCAGGACAACAAACGCGAACACTCTCAGACTGAACAGGAACGCCTTCTTTAAGCGGGAGGAAATACGGGCCAGGCTGGTCCAGGAAAACCACAATGCCAGAGGAACCATCACGGCCAGAAGAGAGAGAGTCCATTCAATATTTTCGGGAGCCCATTGAATGCCCCATTCATTATATTCCGCCGGGCCGGCTCCAAGGAGTTCGATGAGGAAATTCACTTTGAGTGGTGTCTTCGCAGTCTTTCGAGGATGATGGGCAGATGCACCATGTCCTTTTTATAATCCAGAGTCAGGGAATACATGACAATGTTGACGGCCAGCCGGATACTGCCCTGCCTTTGCGAGGTTCCGCCTGCGATAATGTCATAACTCCAGTGTCCCAGCTTGTCCCTGGACCAGGCGCCGCCGAGATCATTGGTGGAATAAACCAGGACGGTCCGGCCCTTCACTGAAATCCCTTCCAGAAAAGGGTTGAGAACGATCCTTCCCGCCACCCGGTTGATCAGATAAAACGACCGGTAAATGGAGTGGTCACGGCTTATCTTCTGCAAGGGGATTTTGGGAAACAGCCGGGACATCAATTTCCTGACCGACGCATCGAACCCGGAATGCGCCCTGGAGGAGTTGTCATCGATCAGGAGAAACCCGCCAAAGCTCAGATAATGTCTTAATATCCGCAATTCCTTTTCGGAAAAAGGCTCGAAGGCTTCATTCCCCGCCATGTAAATAAAAGGAGTGCGATACAAATCGGGATCGGTCAGCGTGATCTCGACCGCTTCCCGGTTGACCTCGATGGATGTTCTGCGGGCCAGTTGCGCCATCAGGCTTCTCACCGCTTCCGGCCTCGGTTTGTAGTTGCCGCCACGATATTTGACAATAGGAATCGTCAGCCTGGAATCGTCCGCCGATGCTTCGGAAACAAAAATAAATCCACCGGCAAGTAAAATCCAACCCATAGTTATATAAAAAAAAGAACGCATGGTTTGAGTGTAAACAGGATTTCCTTTGTTTTCAATGAGTATCCTCAACGGGACTTTCAAGCGGTTTATACGGCCTCCAGATATTGCAAAAATTTCACATTTTACCTGATAATTTTTTCCTAACTCGCGCCCGGTTGAGTTAGACTGACCTTCAATTTGACTCGCTAAAATTGAATTCCAAAACTTCAGAAAATTAAATCCTTGAAACCACCAGTTCTGCTCAACCCCGGCCCGGTCAACGTGACCTCCAGAGTGCGGGATGCCCTGCTAAGAGGCGACATGTGCCATCGGGAGGTTGAGTTTGCCGGCCTGATGGCTTCGATCCGCCAAAAACTGCTGAAAGCTTTTGACATCGAGGACGCATACAGCGCGGTTCTCATCTCCGGTTCGGGAACCGCCGCCCTGGAAATGGGCGTGTCCTCCTGCCTGAGTCCGGGAAAATCCATTTTGATTATAGAAAATGGCGTGTACGGCGAACGCATCTCGCAAATGGCGGACGTCTATCGATTCCAAAAACATGTACTGACCTATGGCTGGGGCGAACCGCCCTGCATGGAAGATGTAGAAAATGCGTTAAAGAAATATCCCGACATAGAAGTGGTCGCTCTGGTGCACCATGAAACCACGACAGGTCTTCTAAACCCCATCGAACCCGTCGGCGAACTAACGCAACAATATGGAAAGAAATTTCTGGTCGATTGTATCAGTTCTCTGGCCGGGGACGCGCTGGACTTCACGACCTGCCCCGTGGATTTTGTCATCGGCACGGCCAATAAATGCATCCAGGGTCTGCCCGGCGTCGCCTTCGTGCTGTTTCACAAAAAAGATCTTTGCCGCCTGAAAGGCATTCCCGCCCGGTCGCTTTATTTTAATCTCGCGAAGCACCACGGCGCTCAGGAAGCCGGCGACACGTTGTTCACTCCGGCGATACAAATCCATTACGCTCTCGACGAAGCGCTCGACGAATTGCTGGACGAAACGGTCGCCGGCAGAGTCCGGCGCTACAGGCAAGCCGCCGATCTGTTTCGTAAAGGATTTTCCGAGATGGGGCTGGAGTTTCTGATTCCCGAGGAGGCCCGGTCCAACGGTCTCACCGCTCTTCGCCTGCCCGATGGCGTCACCTATTCCGAACTTCACGGCCAACTCAAGAAAAACGGATTTATTATCTATGCCGGTCAGGGTAATTTCTTGAATAAAATCTTTCGCATCGCTAATATGGGCGATCTTAAAACAGAGGATATCAAAACCTGTCTCCGCATTCTCAAGGAATGCTGTTCCGCCACAATTAAATAAGGTTTAGAAACTCATGGGAATTTATGAATTGATGCGGGAATATGCGGTTGAAACCGGAGTGCAACAGGACCCCTCCACCCTGACGCCGGAACTGGGCCGCAGTCTTTCTCTGTTTCACACCGGGCTTCTAGAGGCGGGACTGTCCTATGAAGGGGAGGATGACAAACCCTGGGTGACCGCCTGTCCGACGGACCTGGACGGTTCCCACCTCAGCTATTTTGTCGTGGCGTTTCTGCCTTTCAGTTCCGTCTCCGAAAATGATGAAATAAACGCTATTCTGTTTGACGTGTATTCCTTTTTCAGATGGATGGATAAGAGCGGCATCGAGCATGGCTTCTCCAAACTCAACCTCATGGGATTGATCAGGGATTTATGCTCCATGCAGGAGCGATGCCTGCAACTCAGTCACCTTCTCGATAACGAATCCGGACGCACTCTGGAAAAACAGCCGGAGATTGTCAACACGATCAACGATATTTTCTCCGTGATGAAAATCGAAAACCAGATGGTGGCTTTGAAAGGCAGAAGGGAAAACGAAACCATCCATTTGCGTTTGCCCGCGGACATTCTTCCCATGATAAAACTGGACGACTCCCTGGAACTGGTCCTGGGAGACACATCGGAGAACTGGGTACTGCTGGAAGCGGGACAGGTGTTTCCGGCGTTTCCCATGTAAAAAATTATATCGTCCCGTGTCCGCCTAACAGGATGCTGAAAAAGGAAAAATTCTCTCAGCGAGCCAGGGTTTGTAAATTTTTGCTTTTAAGTAGCACAGGCTCTCCAGCCTGTGCTCCTGTTAAACAACAAAGCTTGAAATTAATATTTAAGAGTCCCAAAAGGACTTTTTCAGCGTCCTGCTAATTTAAAAAACCGCCTCATGGACATCGCCGTACAAAAAGATTTCCCGGCTTTAAAAGCGGACTACCGCTTCACCAGGGATGATGAAGCCTTACTCCTCACGATGAAACCACAGTTGGAATCTTTAGCCGAAGAGTTCCTGGACGGGTTTTACGAATTTATCTGGAGTTTTGGAAAAACTGCCGACTTCTTAAAGGATGAAGCGGTCCTCGCCCGGCACCGCGGTAAGATTCGTCAATGGTATCTGGACCTTTTCGAGGGCGTGTATGATATTTCCTATTTCATGAAGCTTTACAAGATAGGAGAAATTCATGTCAAACTCGGTCTCCCCACCCATTATGTAAATGCCGCATTCAATTACGTTCGTGTTTTTACCCTGGGTCGCGTCAAGCAACATTTCAACGCCGAGGCGGATTTGACCGACCGGCTCAAAGCCATTGAAAAAATCCTCGATATCAATCTGGATGTGTTGACAAGCTCCTATCGGGAGGAGGAGATGAGCCGCTTTTTATCCCTCTCCGGCATTGAAAAAACGTTATTGGGGTTCCTGAAAAAAACAATTTCCTGCTTCAATTATCTCCTGGCAATCGCATTGGTGATGGTGGCGTTTTTTGCCGTCGGGTTGTTCGGATACGACGTCTATCTGCTTTTTTCCGGACAGTCCGCTATTGAAAAAGGAATTTTAACCGTTCTCGGCAGTCTCCTGATCCTGTGGGCGGCCATCGAGTTGATCCATGAGGAAATCAATCACCTGCGCGGCGGCAGTTTTGCCCTGGAGGCCTTCATCACCCTCGCAATCGCGGCTCTCATCCGCAAGATACTCATTTTCTCACTTTCTTCCACAAAAACGATGGATGTCCTGCTGTATGGAGGGCTGGTGCTCTGTCTGGCGCTTGCCTACTGGCTGATCGTGCATCGCATCAAACCCGCGAAACAGTGAGGCAGAAGGCCGGCTAATAATTCAGAAGAAAACAAGCACGGCCCGCTACCGGTAATCTCCCGTCAAATTGAAGCCCGCCCAATAGGAAGGATGCGGGTACAACCGTTTCACCAGCAACTGCGCCTTGCGCAAACTTTCCGCTTTATTGTCCACGACATAGTTGCGGTAAAAATGCTTGATGAGAATCGCCGTCGAAATGTCGCTGACCCGCCACAACGAAGACAAAAGGGAATGCGTCCCGGCGTAAATAAACGCCCGGTTGAGGCCCACCAGTTCGTCTCCGCCGGTGATCTTGCCGAGGCCCGTCTGGCAGGCGCTCAAGGTCACGATGTCCGCATTGATATTGAGGGAAAACACTTCGTTGACCTCGAAGTTCCCATCCTGGGCCGTGTCCCTGGTCAACTTCAGCGATGAAAACAGGGGATTGATGGGATCGAACTCGCCGTGGGAAGCGATATGAATGATCTGATAATCCCCAATGTGTTTTTGGAGCCAGCTTTCCGTGGCCTTTTCCCGCGTCAGGACATCAATTTGCGGAAAATCCCATTTGATGGCGTTGGCTTCCATCTCCGCCAGCGGCAAATCGTAATTCAAATCACCCAAATCGGGATTCCCAAGCGCCAGAACTTTCACCACACCCGATTCATTTTTTTTAGTTTTTCTTGCGAAAGTATATTTCAGCACCGAAGCGCTGGGGGAGAAAAACAGGGGATGTTTCTCCACCAGATAACTTTCCCCATCTCTTAAAGAAGAGAATGAAATGTAATGCAGGTAACTGTGGGGAATGACGCCCAACACCCGCTTCTCGGCAATCAGGGGATCGATGGGGCGGATCAACCAGTTATAAAGTTGAGCGGTCTGGTCATCCAACGGCGCCAGTTGTTGCATGCGCTTCCTGTAATCTTTTATCAGCGCATCCAGTTCCTTTTCCTTCACGGGAGTGCGCACCACCTCGATGCCGCCCTGGCGGATGACCCAGGCAACCAGCTCGTTTTCGGTCACCAGGTATTCCACCAGCGCCACCTCGGGTTCCAGCAGTTTTTCCAGTTCCTTGAGGGTGATGGATTCCACGGTGACGAAATTGGATATTTCCGGGCTTTCCTCCTTGGCCTGGATCAACAGATCCTGATAGCGACTGCGGGCTTTCACCAGGTCCGCCGCGATGCGCTTGATGGTTTCTTCCTCCGGCCCCGACCGGGCCGCGCCAAGCGCGTCCTCAATGGAACGGATCTTCTGTTTTTGGTCCGTCAACTGGTTGTAGAGTTTCTGGCTGACGTCGTTTTTCAGACTGATTTTCTGATTGCCCAACAGGTCGATAAAACTCCGGGACTTGGCCCGCTCGGCGTAGTTGAACGATTCTTCCACCCGCCCCAGATTCAGCAGGATCAGGATCAATTCCTTATAGACATCCTGCTTGTCGGTCAGAAAACCGTTTTGAAACTCTTCCACCTTGATCGCGGCGCGCATGTCATCGACCACCGCCACCGCTTTTTTATAGAGGTTCACAGCTTCCGCAAGTTTTCCAGCTTTTGCAAGACAAACACCGCCGCCGCGCAAAGCCCGCCAGTGGACCTCGGGTATATGCAATCGCTTGGCAAGTTGGGCCGTTTCCTGAAAAATGGGGATGGCCTTTTCACATTCCTTCCTTTCCAACGCCAGGTGGCCGGACTCGAGCATGGATTTCACCAGATTGGTCTGATTGCCGATCTCGCGGCTCAGTTCCATCGCTTTGGCAATATGAGTTTTAGCATCCGCCAATCGTTTCATGCGCATAAAACTCATTCCCAGGTTGCGGTGGGTGTAACCCTGCCCCCATTTGGATTTGAGCTGGATATCCTTTTCCAGAGCCTTGTTGAAAAACTCGATGGACTTTTCGTATTTCTTGTCCTTCCGGTAAACCAGACCGATGTTGTTGTTGGCGGAGGCGACATCCAATGGCGACTTGATCTCCTCAGCCAGCCCCAGACTGCGATTGAGATTTTCCAAAGCGCGTTCGGAATCGTTCAGCGTCCAGTAAATCAGGCCCAGGGTGTTGTAGATAAAAGCCTGTTGACGTTTGTCCTTGATGGCCTCGGCGATCTCGAGCGATTCCTTCTGAAAGCGAAAGGCTTTTTGATAATTCCCCTGGAACCAGTGAGAATTCGCCTGGTAGAGCAGGGCCTTGGAAAGGCCGGCTTTAAGGTCTTCGGCGGCGGCCAGGGTCTCGGCCTTTTGGTAATACCCAATCGACCGGGTGAAGTCGCCCTGCTTTTCTGAAACCAGCCCCAACTCCAGCAGTGTTTCCACCTTTTGCTCGTTGCTTCCCAGTTCCTCGAACAATTGATAGGCTTGCTGAAAATACTTTTTCGCCTGTTCATACTGGTTCAGCCTGAGATAATAAATCCTGCCGATGCGCCGAAGTTCCCGCCCCCGGTTCAGGTCTTCGCCGATTTCTTCATTGAGTTTCAGGGAGGAAGTGAACGCTTCCAGCGCTTTGTCGAAATCGAGGGCGTTTTCCTCGACGATTCCGAGCGTGCTGTAGTTTTCCGCCAGGCGGTCCAGAATTTCGTTTTCCTCATAAATGGCCAGCGCTTCGCGCAAATGGCCCACGGCGACGGGATAGTTCTCCGCCCTGGAATACAGGATTCCCAGAAAATAAAGCGCATCCGCCCGTTCTTCCGGGTCTTCTTTCTTGCGGGCGCGCGCCACCAGGTTTTCCTGATAACCAATGGCTTTTGGGTAATCTTCAAGGTTATAAGCGGCCTGAGCCAGGGTTTTGACGATTCTTTCGACCAGACTCTTGTCGGGCAGAAAATCCACCAGGGCGAGCGCCTTTTCCAAATGATCGATGGTTCCCAGCCAGTCCTTGTCGGTAAAGGCCTGCGCCCCGTTTTTGGCGTTGTCCATGAAATGCGTCTTTGCAAATTCCTGCTTCTCCTTTTCCTCCATCCCCGGAAATCCATAAAACCGGTACCCGGTCCATGCCAATGATTGCGGATGACGCGCAATCATTTCCATTTGCGCCTGCCGCAGCGATTCCGCCGGCTTGCCTTGACGGAAGGTTTTATAGAATATGTCCATCATTTCAGCGTGAATGGCGGGATCGAACGCCCCGCCGTGCAAAAGAATTCCCGGATATCCCTTGACGGTCAGGGCTTGAATGAGGGGCGCGGTCGGGGACAATCTGAGTTCCGGATGAAACTCCGGCTCAACGTCGTTCAAGGCGATCAGGTTCGATTCCGAAGGTTGAACGAAAAGATCCGTCAGTTCCACTCGTTGAAAATGATTGCGACGCCCGCCAATGGAAATGAACGAGTCTTCAGGGTCGAGACGGCCCAAATGCGTGCGGCTGTCGATCTGCACCACGCCGTAATGCGGCCACAGCTTGCGGAATTGCCCCAGATTGGCCCGGTCGCCCTCAAGATTGGTGGCGGAAGCGAAATCGGGAGCCACCTTATCGAAGCCGACGACATCCACGCCCAACAGCCGCGAGTTGTAAAGGTTCTTTTGCGACTCGGCAAAATGGTGTTGCGCCAGAGAGGAAACAAACGTCACCGGGACCGTTTCGATCAGGGTCTTCCCACCGACGGGCAGAGCCGCCCAGGGCAAAAATTCCAACGCGCCAGCGGCGAGGAGGGTCAACGACTGGCTCTTTCCGATGGCTTTCTGAGCCGGGGCGATCAGGAATTTGGAGAGCGACTCAAGATCGGAGGCTTCGGGTTTGCCCCCTTCCCTTCCCAGACGCTGGATGCGCCTGGACAGTTCCGCATTGAGGGCAATCCCGCGAACGTGAACGGATTCCGCATCAATTTTCCAAATCAGCAGACGGTCGAAAAGCAACTGGTAGATCAACAGGATCTCTCCGGCATGAAGCTGATCCTGAGTTTCTTCAAGTGAGGGAACGTAGGGGGAAAACAACGCCGCCAGGGAGGGATTCTCCTCCTGCAATGCGCCCAGCACTTCCCCGTACTCTTCCATTATTTCCCCGGTTCCCTGCTCCGCCTCATCCCCCCTGCCCTCCATTTCCAGGGAGGACGCGGTCAGGAAGCGGTCGGCGTAGCCAACGAGTTCATCGTAATAGTTGCGCCGGTCCTCGTCAACAAACGCCAACTTGGGTCGGAGAGCCACCAGCAACTGTTGCCGTCCCTTTTCCGAAAACAGCAACGCCTCGGCGAATTTTTTCTCGTCGTACAACAAACGGGTGAGCGCGAGATACAGGTCTTCCACCATCGCCAGGGTGGAAAAGTCGTCTGCCAGCACGCCATAGGGAAGCGCTGACAGCAGATTCTCGGCTTCCAGAAGGACGGGCAACCTTAGGGAAGGCTCCACAACCAGGGACTCAATGTATTTGTACTGCCACTTGAGATGAAGCGGCTGGACTTTTTCGGGCTCTTTTGTCTTTTCATCTTTTTCTTTTCCCGCCAGGCGGGCGGTCAACTCCAGGTTTTGTTGCAGGACGGCTTGCAATTCAGGGAACTTTTTTTTACTTTTGGCATGGAGCGTCAGCCCTTCTTCAAAATAATTCCGTGACCGTTTCACATAATCGTAATCCTGCCGCAACCCCCGTGTTGAAGCCACGACAAGCGATTTCAACGCGTCCTGCGATTTGTCCAAAGTTTTTTTACCCTCAGGTTGTGCGGAAAAGTAAAAGCCCAGATAGTGGTTGAAGATTCCCAGATAGTTTTTGGCAAGCAGGATGTATTCCGGGCTGGAAAAGGTTTCGATCGGCCCCATCTTAGTGGAGGCATCTTCCAGAAGCTGGATGGCGGATTCGATCTCCTTTCTCAGGGGCATAAGCGGTTGATACTGGCACTTGGTAAAGACAGCGTGGCCTATATTCGCGGCATTGACCGCAACCCCGTACCTGTTGTTCAATTCGCGGCTGAGTTGATAGGACTCCCTGAAGTAATCGAGACTTTCATCGTACCGGCCCTCGTGAAACAGAAAGTTTCCAATCTGGTTTTCCAGCAGGGCTTTTTCCAAAACAACGGGGATGTTTTTTTCAACGTCCAGATCCTTGGGGATCAAGGCGAGTTTCTTCTTAAAATATTCGACCGCCTTGTCGTACTCCTTGAAATCCCCGTAAATTTTTCCGATGTAGTGAAAAATCAGTTTTTGCTCGCCCACCCTGTCAAATCCGGTGGCCGCCGCCGAGGCGTCTTCCCCCACCCCGGTTTCAACGGATATGCCGATGAGACCGTCTTTTTCCTTCTTTTTCGCCCGTTCAACGACGCCGTATTTATCCAGACTGTCAATGGCCTGGAAATAATTATTGAGCGCCTCGTTCATCGATTGGGTATCCGGTTTTTCCCGCTCCTGATTCAGCATGAAAAGATTGTTGGCGATGTTTCTAAGAGAGCGGGAAAGCGACACCCGGTTGCCCGCCTGCCGGTTGAGCTTCAGAGTTTTGGAAAAATACTCCACGGCTTTGGCGTAATCGCCCTTGTCCTGATAGACCAGGGCGATGCGGTCGTTGAGTTCCGCCATGCGGTTCAGGTCTTTCTTTTCGGAAACAATCTTGAGGGCCTTATGGTATTGCGCCAGGGATTCGTCATGGAACCCGGCTTTGAACGCGCTCTCGCCGAACCGCTGATGAAAAATGCTTTACCGCTGGGAGTCGAAAAACTTAACGCCGCTCGATTTTCTTTTTTTGTAATAGTGATAGGCGGAAAAATGGTTGTTCAAAAGGTAATGGCCATTGCCGAGGTTGAGCGCCAGATTGGCCTCATTTTCAGGGTCAAGCTTCTCATCGTTTAAGGCCAGCGCCATCTGATACTCGGAAACTGCGCGTTCCAGGTCATCCTCCCCCCTGGCCAGACGCTCTTTTTGTTCGTAAATCCAGCCCAGAGTCTGATGAAAAAACACCTGCTGGGAATCGATCGCCAACGCCTGGGAAACGGACTTTTCCGCTTGCGTGAGATCCGGGGGGGAAAGATAGGTATAGGCCAGCCCGAGCGCGTAATGATCCACAGCGGATTCTTTACGTTCCTTTAGCCGTTCTTTATAAAACTGAATGGCTTTATCAATTTTTTTCAACACCGCGCCCGCCTGTAAATAGCCGCGGTGCGCTTCCACGGAGCCGGGACTGGCGTCGATCAGCTTGCGGAAGGTTTTGAAAGCCAGCTTGACCTCCCCCACCCTGAGTTCCCACGTCCCCTTTTCCACCATTTTGCGAATCCACCCCGCCCTGGCTTTCTGCCGGATGTCCTCCAGCAATTCGGAATCGGAGGAAATTTCATCATAGAGGGCCAGGCTTTTTTCAAAATTTTCTTCCCCGGAATAGATATTCGCCAGCGCCACCCTGGCGTTGAACACTTCAGAATCGGCTTGAGGAAACCGGTCGATGGTTTTTTTATAAGCTTCCTTGGCCAACAGGTTTTCATTGGCTTGATAAAAAAGTTCCCCGATCCGGTTCTGAATGGCTCCTGCCAAACGGGGAATATTTTTATATTTGACGGTGAGAACCTGCAGACTGGAAACTTTCTTTTCCAGGGTCGGCTGTTGTTCATAGATTTTCAGTATTTCATCGACCGCTTTATCGGTCCAGAAATCCACATCGTAATAATCCTTCACCACCTGCACATAGGTCTGAACCAAACGTTCCCGGTCCCCCACCAGGGAGTAAATCTTATTCTGGGAAAAAGCCGCTCCCGCCGACAAGTATCGCTGGCTGGGATATTCGTTGACGACTTTTTTGTAGTATTTTAAAGCGCTGTCCTGATGGTCCAACTGGAAATGCAGATTCCCCATCTCGAAAAACGCCCGCGCCCCGACAGCCGTGGAATCGGGATAGCGGTTGGCGATCTTTTCGAGCATTCCCAACCCGGCGTTGACATTTTTTTCATAAACGGTCTGCCCTTCCCGCCGGGAAGGGTTTATCTCCAGCAGTAAAAGATCGATCTCCGCCAGTCCCCGGTACTCTTTTTCATCGGGATGTTTTTTGAGGATTTCTGCAAACATGCGGGCGGCGGCGTCCAACTGTCCTCTTTTTTTGAAGCCCACCGCCAGGCGGTAACGGGTACGGGCGAGGCTCTTTTCCCCTTCAAATTCGTGGATCAGGTTGGTGTATCCCAATAGGCAGGGATAAGAATAACTTTCCGGCCCGGAACACAGGTCATCCACAATCTGAAGAGAATTTCCATAGCCGGACGCCGTGGGCAGCATTCCTTCTCCCGGAACTTCCCAGATATCGATACTGTTTTTCTGGTTGGAGGTAAAAACCAGCCGCCCGGAGACGGCGCTTGCCGGAAGCAAATCGTAAGACCGGCTGTCCGTCAGCTGACGCAATTTTCCGGGCTTTCCCGCAATAAATTCGATCCTCCAGATGCTGGGGTTGTCGTCGATCGTCAGTTCCCCGTCAAAATTCGTATCTTCCTGATAGCGGGTGAAATAGACGAAGTCTCCGTTTTTTGACCAGGAGGGCGTGACCTCTATGGCGGAACCTGAAGTCATCTTAACCAGGGTCCCGGTTTTAAGATCCTGCACCCATATACCGCGTTTTTCATCGCTGGCAACGAAAGCCAGATACCTGCCATCGGCAGAGATTGCGGGGTTCGCGGCATTTTTGATCACCAGGGATTTCGATTTCGTCTGCAATTCTATCTTGAAGATACCGCGCTTGCGGGATGCCGGATCGATCGACGTAAAATAAAGGGCCTTTTCATCGGGCGACCATTCCGGGTCCTCCTCCGGCAAGTCCGCCTCCGTCAAACGGATCTCGTTCGGCTTTACCTTTTCCAGGTCCAGAAGATAAATATCTCCCTTGGGGTCGGATCGATGGGAAATAAAGGCAACTTGTTTGCCGCTGGGGCTCAATTTCGGAGAATTGTCTTCGGCGCTGTGGTACGTCAATTGTTCATCGAGAGGCTGTACGCCCCGCCCTCGATACTTCAACCACAAATCGAGATTACCCGAGCGGTCGGAAACGAATATCATGCGCTTTCCATCCCGGGACAGGGTGGGAGCAAAGTCCTCGCCCGGATGCGTCGTTACCTGGACAGGAAAGTTGAATTGAGAAGAGGCAAAGACAGAAACGGTGGTTACGAAAAAAAATATCGGCGCCGCGATGGCAGGCAATAGGAAAATCAATCCGCGAAGCAACATGAAGCGTCTCTGAAATTATGTTGGAGTAGTAATTTGATTACCAATTATAACCTAAAACAAAAGGTCGCATGGCAGTTTCCGAAATCCGATTTTTCCCTTTAAAACAGTTTCTTCCTTCATAAATGAGAATACGAAATTTTTTCCTATAAAGAAACATTTCCTTGAAAAAGAATAGGAAATGCTTTAAAAAATGCACTACACGTCAAGCTTGTACGCACCCTGTTCAAGCCATCTCACAAGAATCCCCTTGGCGGAAAATTCTAAATTATGAGTCTCATCAATTATTCAGACATGAATTGGATCGCCCTGGCTCCGGAACTGACGGTTTTGATCACCGCTTTATTTGTGCTGATGGCAGGCCTCAACAAAAATCTCAATTCAAACGCCTACCTTTCACAGACCGCGCTCTCGGGCGTGGTGATCGCGCTGTTATTTTCCCTTTATCTTTGGGGGCTGGCGCCAACGGCGTCAAGCGGAGAAAACCCGGAAATGTTCAGCCATGCCCTGCTGAATGACCGGTTTTCCCAATCTTTCAACATCATCTTTCTGGTCATGTCCCTGTTCACCATTTTTGGCTCCGTGCGTTACCCGCAGGCCGATCACGAAAACAAGGCCGAATATTTCTCTTTGGTTCTGTTCGCCGTGATGGGAATGATGTTCCTGGCAAAATCGGGAAACCTGATCACCGCGTTTATTTCGCTGGAGGTCTTTTCCGTGGCGCTCTATATCCTGTGTGGATTTTCAGCCAAACACGGAACGGGCCGGGAAACCCCTTCACAGACAATCGACCTTTCCTGGGAAACCCTGTCTTCTCAGGAATCCTCAATAAAATACCTGCTGACCGGGGCCTTCGCCTCCGCCATCCTCGTGTACGGCATGGCCCTGATCTACGCCGGAACGGGAACCACGGAGATCCGGCTGATCGGCCAATTGATCCGCGAAAACCCTTACAGCTCCAACCTGCTGGTTTATATCGGCATGGCGCTGATGTTTTGCGGACTTGCGTTCAAGGTATCGCTCGCGCCTTTCCATTCGTGGACGCCGGACGTTTACCAGGGCGCTCCAACCCCGATCACCGGGTTCATGTCCGTCGCCACCAAGGCGGCGGCCATCGCGCTCATTGCGCGGATTTTTTATATTTCCCTGCCGCAATTGGAGGAAGTCTGGATGCCGTTTTTGTTCGGCGCCTCCGTGTTGACCATGCTGGTCGGAAATATCGCCGCTATCTTTCAGGACAACGTCAAACGCATGCTGGCTTATTCCGGCGTCGCGCACGCCGGGTATATGATGATCGGCATCGTCGCCAACAGTGAGCAGGGCATCGCCAGTATCCTGTTTTA
>Ga0114931_10005807_pt1 | contig 15257 bp, 12 predicted proteins | sample 2SBtaG_FD_89579 | JGI IMG/M metagenome (GOLD analysis project Ga0114931, IMG submission 89579) | Deep subsurface microbial communities from Kolumbo volcano to uncover new lineages of life (NeLLi) - 2SBTROV14_V59a metaG | ecosystem: Environmental > Aquatic > Marine > Volcanic | place: Kolumbo...
AAAGCTTCTCACCGGCGCGGTGGGATTGGCGCATGACGACGTCGAGCTGCTTCGACCAGAGGCGATAGCGCTCGCAGAACTGAGTGTACTGCACGCCCTCGGGCGACTCGCTCTTGTACTCCTGCCACAACAGCGCAAGCGTCACCCCCTTGCGCTTGAGTTCACGGTGCACCCTCGCCCAATCCGGGAGCGGGCGCGGGCCCCGGTCGGGCGCCCTCGGTGGGAACAGCCGCGCCTCCAGGCCCAGCTCGTCGAGCCCCGGCGGTAACGGCCAGGACACCCCGGCGAGACGGGCACGGCGCAGGTATTCGCCGACTGTCGAGGGCGAGGTGTTGAGGGTGCGCGCGATGGCGCGAAGGCTCAGGCCGGACTCGAAGTGAAGCCGCAGAGCGAGCTGAATTTTACGCATGGACAACCGCTTGAAAGGCATTGACATCCCTCCGCCCGAAAGGGCGCGAGGATGCCAGGGTTCGAGTTATCCCGCGTCGCAGAGTTCCTTCGTGCCAATCGAGCCGAGCGATTCCGGAAAGCGGCCGAAAAGTGATCGGCTTGCCACCGGAATCGGTGATCGGCTTGCGCCGAAATACGCGCACAGGGCATCAACCGGTTCGCCCGGGGCCGCGCTGAGCCGATGAGATGCGGCTCAGGTGCGCGTCAGCTTGCGAAAGACGATGGATACCGAGATCCCCAACGCAACCAGTGCGAATGCGTACTGCAAGAGCAGCAACAGCGAAAGCCCCCACCAGGCACGTCCGGTGCCGTCGGCGCCGCAATCGTTGAGCGGTAGGATGCAGCCCGCCGAAGACATCGATAATGACGAGAGCGACACCTGCGCGAATACGCGCCAGTACACGGGAACGTAGTAGCCTAAGCCTAAACTGGTTCCACCCGTGGCCCACTTCTTATCCACGGTATCCTGAAGATCGCTCAAAATACACTTCGACGCTTTGTCGGAACAGATGCCGCGTACCACCAATCGGCGATAGGCGGGCCGTGAATGGACGCCCCTGTTCGGGCCCGCGACGGCATGCGGCGAGTCGAGAGCGAAGAATAGGCCGAAAGTGGCCCCGGCCGAGAGCAACAGGGCGCCGATGTAGGCCACGACCCATCCTCTGATGGTCAGTACCGACGGCAGGAACAGGTTATGAATGAATTTCACCACTGCGGATCGCAACGCCGAGCCGCACGGGCGCAGCGCCAAGTTTCCTGTGTCCCGGCATGAGTGGCACAAGTGATATACGGCCCAGGTGACGTAGGCGAAAAGAGCGAATGGCAGCCCCGCCACCACGGTGGTTCTGGGATTGCCCGTGAGTACCGCGAATAGCGCGATGAAAAGCAGCAAGGCTGCTCCCTTGGCTACACTGCAAACAGCAGGGTGCCAGTGCGGATATTTCCGTCTATCGGCAAGCCAATCGGCGATCTTATCCACAATGGGCAGCCGTTCGAACCAATCGTGCATCAAATAGGTCAGTGTTAAACGGTTGGCCTGTTCGGCGGCGGAGAACTCCTCGGCATGGCGCAACAGCGCCCGCGCCTCGCCCCAGAAGCGCGCGAGCGCGCGGTCCCGGTTGATGCCCGTAACACCGTTCCCGGCGTGCGCGCGGGTACTTGACGACTGACCAAAGCTGAGCAACTTACCCAGATGCTGTTCGAATTCGTCGGCCCGCGCCACCATATCCAAGTGACTCGACACCCCCTCGTAGAGCACTTCTCCACGCAGTTCCGAGACGTGCAGCAGGTGAGCCGCCTCCAGCGCGGTGATGGGAGCAGCGCACAACACCAGCTCGTAGGCTTCGTGGGCAAGCAGCGATTGTCGCAGCGCATCCACGGCGCCCACCGGCGGCGTACGGCACCTCGCGAGCAGATCGACCGCCGCGAGCAGGTTCCAGTACGGCGCGCCGTGACCACCGCCACCGCCTTCTTTTGCCGGCGCCAGCGTGGAAACAAAGCTCGTGACGGATTTTTCCTCACCATCGTTCGGGATTGGAATATCCCGGAGGAGGTCATGCAGGAATCGTAGCGGTTTTTTCACCGGCGCGGGCTTGCCTGCAGCCCGGCACGCTTTCTCGGGAAACATGGTCACCGTCTTCATCGTCACCTTGTCATCGAGGCCCATCGCCTCGCGCAGATTCACATCGAGCTTGAGCTTTTCCCTGCGTGAACTCTCGTCCTCGAAATCAGGGAACCGAAGATCGTAATCCCGAAGCACGAAGACAGTTCGTCGGAAGTTCTCCGACGTGGCTGGAAGCAAATACGATTCCTTCAAGGATTCGAGCAACCGATTGCTCGTGACCGGGAGCGTGCAGTACCCTTTGCGCCACGCGGCGTGGGCTGCGAAGGCCGCGAATTGCGGGTCGTCATCGACAACGAAGCACAGGCGATCCATCCGTTTTTTAAACTGCTCGGCGGCGCCTTTCACCACCTCCCAATCTTCCTTTTTGCCGAAGGTATTTCCCAGCAGATACCGCTTGGCCGCCGTGCGCAGGCCGCTGGGGTTGTAATGACACCTTGCGCCATACGCAAATAGTTGCAGAGGGTGTATGAACGCCTGGTTGCCGTCTTTTCGTTTTTCGTCGGACTCCGGGCCCACCTGCACCAGGTGTGTGTTCGCCCAGGTTGTTGCGAGTTTTGGAACCGAGGCAGGCGGATTAGGTTCTCCCGGATACGCGAACTTGCCCGCGATCGACTCTGCCAATTTCTCGGTGGCGCCAAAATGGATGAACACCGGATAGACCAGCGGGTGGCGCAGCAGCAACTCCAGCCCCACCGCCGGCCGCACCGCCGCGGCGCCGAGTGCGTGCCATCCACGCCGTGCGCTCGACCCGCGGGCGGCGAATGCCGACTTGGCTTCCCCGAAACAGCTCAGATCCAACCATACCTGGGTGTCGGCGGCGGCGGAAATCGGCAGCCCGTCCAGGAACTCGAACAGCTCATCCGCGCTCGCGTACGCCCGGGTCGTTGTGCCGGGCGCGGATTGTGTCCCCCCGGGCGCGACCCGGACGCGGACGTCGAGCTTACCCGCCTCGGCACGCAGCCGCAGTGCGAGTGCGTCGGCCATGTACGGGGACGGCGATGCGACGATCAGTTGCGGTCTCATTTATCCGAAAATCCTCAGTTGGACGCGGTGGGGTGTGGGGTTGCGGCGCTGCGGGGCAAGGCACGATGATGCGGAATAATCGCTCTATTCCAAAGAGTTGTAACGCAGCCATGCACTGCCGCAAGCGTGCTATTCACCCCCGTAGCGCGATTCACCCAGCAGGCGAGGACATGAGTTGAAATCTATGGCTTTCCTATCGGTCGGTTACTATCAGCAATAAAGCGGTCCACCGAGATGTCTAGGATCATGGGTCCTCCGTGTTGCCGTTGCGGCCACGGGCCTTGCGATCCTGCCACTCCTCGACCACCCGCTCCAGATCCTCCTCCGTGACCTTCGCGTTGAGTGGGCGCGCTAGGATCTCGTTGATGATCCGGGGCGGGCCGCGGCCCTTCAATTCACCGTCTCCGGTGAGCAGTTGCATGGCCCTTTGTCGATTCAGCTTGTCGCTGACCGGGTCGCGACAGCGCTGCAGGGCGGCGCTCGCGGCATCGCGCAGCAGGGCGCGGACCGCTTTTTCGAGCTGCGGTTTAAAGCCCGCGAGCAGCGGGTCTTCGGGGAGCGCATGCGCGCGCTCCATCACCGCCAGCACGGCACCCAGGCCCGTCCCGTCGCCACCGGCCGTGGCGGGCCGCGCGCTCGCGGAGGCGTGTTCTCGGGGTGCCGTGCGGGTCCGGAGCCGGCCGCGCCCGAGCAGCGACCGCACGACATCGGCGCCGATGACCTGGTGGTGTCCCGCTTCGCTGACCAACCGCCGCACCAGTCCTTCCAGTTCGCGGATATTCCCGGGGAACTCGCCCTTCGTCAGTTCGGCGATCGCCGGGTCCGAGATTTCGATCCCGGTCTTCCCGGTTTGCGCCTGCGCGCGGCCCGCGAACAGCCGGATCAGCTCCGGGAGTTCCTCGCGGCGTTGCGCGAGTGGCGGCAACTCCAGCGTCAAGGTGTTGATGCGGTAATAGAGATCGGTGCGGAAGGCGCCTGCCCGAACCATGGAGGGAATGTCCCGTGAGGTTGCGGTGATCAGCCGCAGGTCGAGCGATTCCGCCGTGCGTCCTCCGACGGGCGTTACTCTGGAGTCCTGGAGCACCCGCAGGAGCTTTGCCTGGACCTCGGGCGCGAGATCGCCGATCTCGTCGAGGAAAATCGTGCCCTCGTGGGCCTCCGCGAACAGACCCCTGCGCCCCGCAACCCCGGTGGCGGTGCGCTTCTCGATACCGAATAGCTCAGCCTCCAGCAATTCGCGCGGCACCGCCGAGACGTTGACCGCCACGAACCTCCCCACCCGCCCGGATTCCCGGTGCACGTAACGCGCCAGCAACTCCTTGCCGGTCCCGCTCGCGCCAAGGATGAGGATGGGAAGCCTCGTGTTCGCATTGAGGAATGCGTCGCGGTAGACGTCAAGCGTGCCCGGAGCCGCCACCACGCACCCCACGCCCGGCGCCAGCACCTCGCGGCGCTGCGCGGGGGTGAGCCGCCCGTGCTGGAGCAGCACCCGGCGCATGCCATGGGCGTCGAGTGCCTCCTTGGAGACGTACGGAAACTCGACCGCGCCCAGTTCGGCGTGGCGGAGCGAACTCAGCAACACCACCGGCAGATCGGGCGAAAGCTCGCGCGCCCGGCGGGCAACCGCGAGCCCGAAACGCTCGTCGCCCGGCGCGCCGGCCGGGATCCCGGCCGGTGAGAGGGGACCCGAGGCGAAGTGCACGTCCATGAGCACCAGATTCCAAGCCGGCGCGGTCTCTTCCGAAAGTCCGATGACCGACAGCGCGTGGGCCATATCGTTACGCGCCGTCCCGCGCGCGTCGATCTGCCCGCTGGACAACTCGAGGTGCAACCAGCCTTGCGGCGCGAGCAGTCCGCCGAGCGGGGCGCGTAGGCGCTGCTGCTCGTAGCCCGCGCGACCCGCCTGATCATCCACGCACAGGACCCGGACGGTCACGACGGGCGCTCGCCCGCCGGAATCGCGCCGAGCACCGCGCGCAACGTGCGTGCCGCTTCGACGTAGGTGCGCGCCGTCGACTCTTCGATCCGGCCGCTTCTCCGGTGCTCGTCGCGCAAGCTGGAGAGTGCGCCCCGCAACCGCTCCAGCGCGGCCTGCCCCCGCCGGCGCAACGCCGGGACCTCTCGCTCGGCCGCGAAACGTTCATTCGCCGAGCGCGCGAAACGCTTCCGGAGCGCGGGATTGAGCGGCGCCACCAGCTCCAGCGCCGCAAAGAAACGGCCGGGCCCGCAACCGAGATCCCCGAGCGCCAGCAGCCGCGCGCAGCGCAGGATCTGCTCATCGCTCTGCGCGAAGAATGTCCCGGCATCAAACGCCACGCGATCGCGAAGTCCCACCGCTCCGCCTGCGAGAACCGTATTCTCGAGCCAGTAGTGCCTGAGCTGGCGCACCACCACCGCGGCCTCGTCCGCCGTCCAGTCCTCCGCAAGCGCCTCCTCGGACCCCGGGCCGCTCACCCCGATCCATCCTGTGAAGCGAGATACTGCGCGGCTCCCTCCAGCAGCGTGTCTCTTTTACCCTCTCGAAGTTGACACGTCAGCCAGTCCTTAAAAGAGTTAGGGGCGTCATCATCCACGTGGAGATTTTCCAATAGCTTCCGGAGCCACGGCAGCGCATCCACCGCCTCCAGAATGTCGTTGACATCCGAATGACGCAGAATGGCCGCAACTGCCAACGATTCGGGCAACGGCGGTAACTCGTCCCTCAGCAGAAGCCAAGTCTCGCGACTGTTGAGCGCATTAGCCGGCTTGTCGTGGGTGAGGAGTTAGCCAAAGAAAGCCTCAAGTTTCGTGCACTTGTCATCGCCTGGGTCGTAACCGAGTTCCTCCTCACTCCAGAACCAGTGGGAGGCAGAATTCGAAGCTCCACCAGTCAACTCTTTGCGGATGTTTTTGACCTCCTCTTCGAGCCCAGCTGTGTTGGAACTACAAAGAACGACCCAGACATTGGCGAATTCGCAAAACAGCTTCTTCGCATTGCATAGCTGCGGGCTATTACCTTTGTAATGCAGGAAAATAACGACTGCAGCGAATTCATTGAACCGCTCCTTGGGCATTTTACTTAAACTGAAATCTGCCCCCGATCTCGAATTCGCGGTAAAAAAATCGGGGATCCAGGCAATATTTTTCGTGTCTTCTTCTGACCCTTCATGATTGTTGACCGGGAAATCCAAAGCGAAGGGCCCATGTGTTTTTTTCTGGAGCGTCACGTAGAAGTTGTATGTAGCCCCTTCGGAGGAACAATATCCATCAGTGGAATCGATCTTCAGAGCCTCACCCCAAGCCTCAAGAAAATAGAGTAAATGCTTCTTTTTCCATGTCATAGGGTCGTCGAGACAACAGTGATCCATCAATATGACCAGAAGCTTCTTTAATGGGGGATTAGGCATCGGAACTCCCTGTTAAAGTCACGTCGCTCATGTTCCCGCCTGTTCGAATTCGAAGCATACTTTTATACTTATACGACTGGACTGTTCCTGTCTGCAGGAATATTTCATGATGGCACGAGACGTCGCCAGAGGATGCTTGGTTATGGTTAGATTAAAGATCTGACCGGTCGAAGCGCATTTATCACAATTAATCGAGATTTGACCAGCTCTGCTGTCCGCTCCTCCATCGCTAGCAATATAGGGTGTCCACTCACTTGCGAGTGAACGCCAAATGATGGAATAGTTTCCCTCCGCCGCGGATGGTGGACCGTCAGTATTCCCCAGCAAGTAATTCAAGTGCCGCACCGCCTCTTCTAAGGATGTGGGACTCAAAAGATACGTTTCGCGATCACGCGATGCGTTGCGGAATACCAACTGCACCTCATGTTTAGATGCATTTGATGTCTGCGTCACCTTGCATTTTGTTTTACCCGTACAAATGTACTGGCAGAGTTCACCGACGAATTTGAGAAACGGCACAAACGTCTCGAACGGGGTCATCTCTATCCCTATCGGGGTTTGCAGATCCCCTGTGAATATTCGTTCGTCCCAGTTTTCGGCCGGTATCGCTGCGAGTAACGCGATTGGATATAGCTCGCTCGACAGGGATTTCATCGGACTGTGCAAGACATACTTCATGGCATAAAAGAATGCATGGAACCGATCCCGTTTCGAAACCTTTGCGGAAACGTCTTGGATGAGGTTCTCGGCGGTCATAATTTTGTTAATGGGAAATTCCACAAAATTCAGGAGTTTCGCGATTTGTTTCAACGCACGCCCAGGCGATTCGGTTGCTATAGATGAATCCGAGTCCGGCAAGAAGTCCCGGAGCAGGAATTCCGCCCATCTCCGTCGTTGGGCAGCATGGGGAAAGTCTTTCGCTTCATGGCCGGTGGTAATTTGCCGCCCGGACATCCGACCTATCTGGAAGTACTCATGAATGCCTTTGGTGCTAATATCGGAGAGGATAACGCCGAACACCGGGGAAACGACCTCCGACAGGCTGTCGGCTTCACGCGAGACTCGCCTGACGGCAGTGAGGAGTGTGTCGATGCGGGTGCGCGTCCGGTCCATGAGCGCAGCCCGATTTCGCAGTTCCTCCGTTTGATTTCGCAGTTCCTCCTTTTGATTTCGCAGTTCCTCCTTTTGTTCGTACAGCCGCGTTTCGGTGGATTCCGCTAGATGCCGGTATGCGTGCCGTTCGAGCAACGGAAGGTGATCGCGAAGGAACTTGCCTAACTTTGTGATCTTACTACTTTGGCTGTACGTGCGGTCTTTGGAGGTATTGATCAATACTGAGAAATAGAGCGCATATATGCTCCGGGCGGAGCTTGATTTCGTGCCGAGGGAATCGAGATTCAAGGTCGCAGGAATAGAAAACGTCAGGTTGAGGCATGGCGGGGTGCATAGAGGCTCTATGTCGTCGAACTCGTAATAAGCTATTTGGCTCATATAGCACTTTTGAAATCGGTAAAGCGCCTCCTTGAAGTCGCACGATTCGCCGCGAGAGTCCAACGGTATACTCTCGTACTCAGGGAACCACGACACGCTGCGATTGGTGACATACTTTGAAGTATAAATATACACAATGCGCGTCGGAATAGCGAAGAACTCCGGATACGACGCATACGAGATGAGATCGTTCTTTTCAATCCCGTTGCCTGCGAACTTCCATTTCCAGTCGCTCATCTTCTCTCTGCACCATCCATGAAGTGTTGCCGAACTTCCCAAGCGATCCTTTTGCTCGGTAGCAAAGACATCGCCGTTCTTCTTCTTATATATGGGCTGCCGTTGCACGGAGGCGCGCGCCACGGCCATGGGATACGGCGTATCATCACCGTTCTGGGCGCAGCGTTCCAACAACGGTATGTTCCAGTGGGTGTGGAGGAGCCAGCATAGCTCAAGCAGTACGTCGGCTATCATCGTCGCTTCGGAGGGGTGGGCGCCCGCTTCTTTCTTTTCACGACGGATGATGTAGGCGTGCCAAGACTCCACTGCATTATCAGTGTTCTGATCGAGCCCGAGCGTACGCGACGCCATGTCTAGCCATCTTTTGTAAGTTTTAGACTTCTTGCCAGTTTGGAGAAAAGCCCGATAAACTTCATCGGAGGGATCGTCGTGTCCGTATTCGAGCATTCGACTATGTCCCGGAGATCGTTCGGTGGCGGTTGAACTCATGAATCGGTACCGGCCACGAAGCAGGGCGGCAGCGAATAGTCGCTGGAGATCACGGGTAGCGGTCTCGCGAGCCCCGATACCAAGCCCCGGTGCGAGTTGGAAATCGCGCGTTTCGATACGCCGCCGGGCGGAGGCCGCGGATTGTCCTGCCCTCGGCGGGGGCGCGCTTCGAGTAATCGAATGACCGGGATTCGTCTTCCAGGGCCTCCATTGCTTGCGGGCCACTTCGGCAAGCCCGCGGGTCGTGATCCGTGCCACATGCGTTCGCGGCACGATCCTTCGGGGCTTGCTGGGCACGCTGTCCCCTTGATCGTCGCTGGCGCAAGCGATAGTAGCAAAACGGCTATCAAGAGTCAGCACCCTGCAACGGGGTGGGTTCGCACGCGGCCGCAACGCGCTGTTCCGGCTCTGGCACATGGATTGCTTGCTCACTTACGATCATGAACCTGACCTGAGGAGCGGCGATGCCGTCCTCGTTCCAGAGGCTTTAGTCGGAAGATGCTCGAAACCGTACGGACGATCGCAAAGCCGAAGCGGGTGATCCCCGGCGGCAGCGGTGCGCGAACCGTACTGTCGCTACGAGGCGTTTCGCTCGGCTTTCCGGTGCCCGGCGGCCGGGAGGTGAAGGTTCTCAGTCACGTGGGGCTGGAGGTCCGAGAGCGGGAGTTCATCTGCGTGCTCGGTCCGTCGGGTTGCGGCAAGAGCACATTGCTGCGGGTGCTGGCCGGGCTGCTGGATCCCTCGGAGGGTCACCGCGTGATCGAGGACCCTGCGCTCGAAACGGACCCGCTCGCGCGCAGCATGAACTTCCAGAGCCCGGTGTTGCTGCCGTGGCTGACGGTCGAGCAGAACGCCTTGCTGCCCTTCGAACTCGCGCGGCGGCGCCGCTCCGACGAGGTCCGCGCGCGGCTCGACGAACTGCTCCGAATGGTGGGTCTGCATGGTTTTCGCGACGCGCTGCCGGGGGAACTCTCGGGTGGTATGCAGATGCGTGCCGCGCTGGTGCGGGCCTTCGTGACCGCGCCGCGTCTGATGCTGATGGACGAGCCGTTTGCCGCGCTCGACGAGGTGACGCGCAACCGTCTGGCGATGGAACTGCGCAAACTCGCGCGGGAAGCGGGGGCGACCGTGGTGTTCGTCACGCACAGCATCCAGGAGGCGGTGTTCCTGGGCACGCGCATCCTACTGTTCAGCCCCAGGCCGGCGCGACTGGTCGACACCTTCGACGTTGATCTGCCTTCCGCGCGTAACGAGGCCACCCGGCGCAGTACGGCGTACCTGGATTTTTGCGGCCGAGTTTACGCGGAAATCGCCCATGGCTGATCCCGGCCGCGGTTCCTGGTTCGCGATCGTCGGGAAGGTGCCCGACGACGTTCGCGCGCCACTGTCCCAACTGCGCGACGGGCGGAGCATCGCGCTCGAGGACCTCGGCGAGATCCCGTCGAGCGCCTTTCTGCGGCTCGAGGCGCTGCTGGTCGGCGCCGGGGTGGACGAGGCAAGCCTCGCCGGGTGGCTGCCGTCGCTGCGCACCGCCAACCCGACCATGGCGGTGGTCGCGCTGTGCCCGGACGGCGCCGATGCCGGTTCGGTAGCCAACTGGGTCGACGAGGTCGCCGGTACGCGCGAGCAACGGGCGGCCTTCGTCGGCCTGCTGGGAGAACGCCTCCGGCGGCGTAGCCCAGTGTACGGGGCCGTGCGTTTACTTTCGCGGATGCGTGCCCAGGCAATCGCCATTGTCGCGTTGTTCGCCCTCTGGGGCGGCTTCGTCGCCGTGTTCCAGCCGATGCCGTTCATCCTGCCGTCACCCGCGCAGGTGGCACACGCCTTTTCCGCACAAAGCGGTCGATTCATGCTGCACACGCTAATCACCGCCTACGAGGCCATGCTCGGGTTCTGCCTCGGCAACGGCCTTGGCATCGCGCTGGCGATCGCCCTGTTTCGCTACGTCCGGCTACGCACCTTCACCCTGCCGGTGCTAATCAGCCTCCAGGCGATACCGATCGTCGCGTTCGCCCCGCTGCTGGGCGTATGGCTCGGTTCGGGCCTAGCCTCCAAGGTCGCCATGGCCGCGATTATCTGCTTTTTCCCGATGGTGGTGAACGCGTTGCAGGCCTTCTCCTCGGTCGAGAAGGAATTCATCGAGCTGTTCCGGATCTATCGCGCGGGATTCGGCACAACACTCATGCGACTGTTGATCCCCGCGAGCGCCCCGTCCATCATCGCCGCGCTCAAGATCTCGGCCGGGCTCTCGGTGGTCGGCGCCATCGTGGCCGAGATGACCGGCGCCAACCGCGGGCTGGGCTACCTGATCCTCACCGCGGGTTATCGCCTGGAGACGGACATCATGTTCGTGGCGATGCTGTTGTCCGGGTTGGTGGGCGTGGTGTTTTTCCACATGCCGGAGACCCTTCGGTTGTTGCTGCCGCGGTCGTGGATTCGGGCAATGAGTGCCACGACCGCGACATAGCTACTTTTCCACAAGGAGGTAAAGTCATGAGAAGAGTCGGTATCGTCGGCGTTGTTGTCCTCGTTGTTGCAGTCCTAGCGTATTTTTGGGCGGTTACTTCTCCACAATCGACCCCTACACCGACACCGGTCGCGGCGACGACGGCGCCTGCGGCGCCCGCGACGGTGGAGAAAACCACGCCCAAGAAACTCGAGAAAATCAGCTTTCGGCTGTCCTGGGTGCATGACCTCGCTTACGGTGGCTTGTACCTTGCCCACGACAAGGGATATTTCGCGGACGAAGGGCTCGATGTCACGATTCAGCCGGGCGGTTTCGGGCTCGACCCCGTGAAGCAGGTCGGAGCGGGGTCGGATCAATTCGGTATCGCGGGCGCTGGCAACCTGCTGGTGGCACGCCAGAAGGGCGTGCCGATCGTCGCGATCGGGACCTACTTCCAGCGTAGCGGTGTCGGCTACTTCACTCGCAAGGATTCGGGGATCACGAAATTCTCCCAGTTCAAGGGCAAGCGAGTCGGCGTGCAGACCGGGACCGACACCGACACGACCTTTCGCGCGCTGCTGGCCTTGAATCACATGACCAGCGCGGATGTGGTGGAGGTTCCCATCCAGTATGACATGGCGCCCTTTGTGTCCGGGAACATCGATGTGCTCCCTGGCTATGTGACGAACCAGCCCATCACCCTCGCGGCGAAGGGGATCGAGACGAACATCATTTCGGCCGACTCGGAGGGTCTGAAATTCTACGGGAGCATATTCATCACTACCGAAAAAATGATCGCCGAGCACCCCGAACTCGTACGGCGATTCATGCGCGCCATGCAGCGCGGTTGGGCGCTTTTCTTCAAGGACAAGCAAGCGGCCGTCGAAGCCGCGCGCAGGTGGGCGCCTGAGTTCGACACCAAGGTGCTGCCGAAAATCTACGATGCTGCCATGCCACTGATTCGTGCCGACATTCCCGGCATTCCGATTAACGGCATGACTGCCGAGCGCTGGAAAGTGACCGAAAAGGTCATGCGGACCGCGGGGTTGGTGAAGGGAAAGCTCGATTTACAGGCGGCCTATACCCTCAAATTTCTCAAGTGAGGAGTACTATTTCGCAGTTGCCAGGAGGGGGGGTGTGGTCAGTCTCGGGTGCGGCTGCCTCGGCACACGAGCAACCTGCCTCGGGAGCGACGGCAAGGCACAGACTCTTACGCGGGCGATCCGCTTTCTTCGCGCCGGGCGTGAGCCAGTCGTGAGAGATATCTTACGTTTCGCTTACCTGCCCGATGCGGAGTTTACCCGAGCCATGGAGACATGGTTTGAAAAGGATTCCCCGGATCATATGGTGGCCTGGGATGCTGTCCCGATTCCGGAATGGGCGCGGCGGTTCCGGCCCCGCGTCATCTTCGATCTCGGTTGCGCGCTCGGGGGCGCCCTGGTGTCGATACTCGATCGCTTTGGTCAGTGGGGTTGCTTGGGCGATCTCGAACAGGTGGTGATGTTCGACAAGGATCCGAACCTTCATCATCAGGGTGTCTCGGGATGGCAGGAAGCCGTCAAACGACGTGTTGCAGCGTGTCTCGGCCAATTCCAGGGTACACAGGCGGTCGTGATTCCGCGGCTGGAAACACTCGGTATTGCCTCGGAGGGCCTCGCTCCGTTGGCCGGCCACTATCCACCGGCCGATTTGGTGGTGGCATCGCACATAACCTATTTTTTCGGAGACGGTTCGGGGCGGGAATTGGTCGAGGCGGTGCTGGCGCGTCATTTGCGACCGACCGGGCTCTTGTGGGTGAACATTCGCGATATGGATTGCCCGGTGTACCGCAAACGCCAAGAGGTATATGCCGCGATGGGAGTGGAGGATCCTCAGCCGAGGGATTTTTCCGAGTATTTCGCGGATTGCGTGCTTCCCGAGCTGCGCGGCGCACGGCTCATCGATCAAGGACGCATCGCAGTGAATTCGAGGCCGGGTACGGATCGAACGAAGGTGGCCGAGCTGTTAATGTGGCGAGCTTTCCTGGACGATTCCATCGAAGACGTCGAGCCGCTGCGTACCGCCGCTCGCGAGGTCGGCGCGGCGCCCGGGGCGTTGTATGGTGAAACGCAGTTCATCATCGCACCGGCCGGCCGGGACACGAGATCCGGCGCCTTGTAGAGGCTGGGATCCCTCGGGCAGCGGGAGCACACTGTCCGGGCATCGCGACCACGTTCGGCGCCCGCCCGCTTGCAGCTCAGCCAGTTCGGGGGAGCTCGCCCCATTGGCCCCGCAATCAGCTTCGTCGCGCAGAGCGCAGCGCGGTCCCTAGCAATACGCTGAGGAACAGGAAATAGGCGAAGGTCAGGGAGGCCACCGCGACCAGCACCGGGTCGGGCCGTTTGACCAGGATGTCGCGCACCGCAAGCTCCGCCCGGCCTTTGACCGAGCTTGTGTTGGGTGGGGAGGCCGGGATTTCGACGGCCGGCGCCGCCGCGTAGAAGCGCCCGACGTAGGGTGTGGCAAATGGGTAGGAGAGCCAAGCGAGCAACAGCGCCGGCGCGAGCACCGAGATCACGAAGAAAAAGCGGAAGAAGAGTCGCAATTGCACGGCCACGAGTGCGAGCAAGATAACGGCCCCGGCGGCCACCATCAGGGTTTGGGAGTCGGAGAATTTGCGCAGCACCGCATCGACTCCGGCCACGCGCGGTACCACCGCGCCGGGCGCGGCCTTGTCGATATCGATCACCGCGAAGCGCCTGCCGCCTTCATCGACCACCGAGCGGACTAGGCCGGCCGCCACACCGTCGACCAATACTTTCATGGCCGCACCGGCGCTCTCGCCGGACTCCAGCGGCCAGCGCCACCTTCACCTTGAACGCTGCGGAATGGTTAAGTCTCTTTCTTCGGGTCGTCTTCTGCTCCTTACTCTTGCGAGAACTTTAAGCCAGAAAACTTCACTTAGCAGCTCCCGATCCCTGTCCAACCTCCGGGGTCTACCTCTGTGGACGGACGTATGATCCTGATCCGCGCCGCGGCGGTAATCATTGCCAGTGGCGGCGTCCAGAGTCTCTACAAATTCACCGAAGGTAGCGCCAGAAGCGCGCCTGCATGAAATCGCCGCGATCACCCGAATCGAGTAGATCCTCGACCAGCTTGTTCATGACCGCACTCTGCAGGTCTTCGCGTTCTTCCTTGCCGCACCCGCGGAACTGGCCGCGAAAGAACACGGTGCAGCCTTCCAGCAGTTCCCGGAACAAGGCGTCTCGCGTCCTTACATCGCCCTGTCGGCGCGGCAGATGAAGTAGACCAGCGCCTCGGGGGGCAGAATCCGGTCGGCCGATTCGTCCCGTTGCTGCGCCTGCGTGACTAGGGTCGCCGCATCCAGTGTAGCGGCTTGCGCGATCTGCCGCTGTACCGCTGCTGTCCGTTTGTACCCGTGGCGGGTAAGCGGCGCGATCGAGGGTGGCTCGTCCTCGGCGCCAGGCGCGGCCTGTTTTGGTGGTGAAGAATCCGGGTCAGCCCTGGCTTTTCCTTTGGTTTCTATTAGTAGTCACCCCGACTTCGCAAAACCGGAAATACTTATTATGGGGTCTCGCGGACTACTGTGGGTCGATCCGAGACCAGACTGGAAGGGATCTTCAGGGACTTGGCGGCGCGTGTCAGTGGTTTGCGGTGGCGAATAAGGACAGCCGCTACCCCGACTCGATGATCGCCGGTGTCATAGCCACCTCGAACCACGCGGTGCCGTGCTTTGCCTCTGATGTTCGTTCTTGGCCGATGATCGGTACTCCGTATGGATCGACCCGTGTTCGAGCGGCTAACTTCGTGCTGACAACGTAATGACACACGCGCACGGTTCGGTGCTCATTACAACGGAGGCGAGCCATGCACACGGCCACCGGAGAGCGTACCCCCGCGCTCAACATCCGCATCAAATCGGCCCAGCGCACGCTCATCGAGCAGGCCGCGCGGGCCTCGGGCAAGACCGTGTCGGACTTCGTGCGCGAGGCGGCGCTGCGCGAGGCGCAGAACGCCTTGCTCGATCGCAGCGCGATCGAACTCGACGCCGCGCAGTGGGAGCGCTTCGTCGCCGCGCTCGACGCGCCGCCGGCGCCCAACCCGCGGCTGC
>Ga0114931_10005808_pt1 | contig 15253 bp, 16 predicted proteins | sample 2SBtaG_FD_89579 | JGI IMG/M metagenome (GOLD analysis project Ga0114931, IMG submission 89579) | Deep subsurface microbial communities from Kolumbo volcano to uncover new lineages of life (NeLLi) - 2SBTROV14_V59a metaG | ecosystem: Environmental > Aquatic > Marine > Volcanic | place: Kolumbo...
AGCAGGTTACCCGCATCCGGATGAGACAGTGACTCTGATGCAGACACTCACAAATTCAGGAGCTGACATCATCGAGCTCGGCATGCCCTTCAGTGATCCGTTGGCAGATGGACCAACCATCCAGTATGCGAGCAATGTAGCTCTGAAAAACGGGATTCGCATGAAGCGCATCTTTGAGATGGTCAGTGAGTTTCGCAAGCATTCAGACATCCCTGTGATCCTGATGGGATATCTGAACCCGGTAATGCATTACGGTGCCGAAGCTTTTTGCAAAGATGCAGCTGATGCCGGAGTAGATGGACTTATATTGCCTGATTTGCCGCCTGAAGATGCCGATCTCGTCCGTAAACCTGCTATTAAAAATGGACTGGACATGATTTTTCTTGTCGCTCCAAACACCGACGAAAAACGACTCGAGAAAATAGATCAGCTTTCGACCGGGTTCGTTTATTGTGTGTCCGTTACCGGAGTGACAGGTGCGAGGTCTGGTGAAGAAGTAGCGGCATCGGTTGGACGGTTTATCAACAGGGTCAGAACCCATGTAACCAATAATCCTGTCCTGATAGGGTTCGGCATTAAAAATCATGATGATGCGGTTAGGATTGCAGCCGATGCGGATGGTTTTATCGTAGGAAGTGCGTTAATCGATTGCATCCGACAGGGTTATCCGGAAGAGAAATGGAAGGATAATGTCGCAAACTTTGTTACAGAGCTGAAGTATGGATCGCAAGATCGTTGAGGAGTCCATGTGAAATCGTATCTTGGATACGTTTAGTAAAAGCAATACCAATTGCAAACTCAGCGTATAGCAGAACAAGGATCATGAAATGTTTACTTTAGATGCAGGTTATTTTTAAGTTCATGTATCTGAAGATGTTAATTCTAATCATAGTCCTTGATTGACTATTTGCCATCAATCATATAAGACTCTGTAAGATTGTAAGAAAACATATGAAAAGATTATTTTCACCATTATTACTGTTACTATCCTGTCTTTATCTGTTTCAGGCATGTAGCGGAGATTATCGCAAGGAAGCCGTAGGTGAACCGGACGGTATCTGGGTTGTGATGGACTCAACCAAGTGGGACAGTCAAACAGCCAATGCGATACGCAAGGTTTTTGGGAGCCCCGTCACAACACTTCCGTCTGAGCAACCGCGCTTTGATCTGCATTTTCTGAATCTGCAAAGCAATTCAGACCTGGATTTTGCCAAAAAACGGAAGAATGTGATCTTCGCAGCTCCTCTGAACGACAGTTCAAATACGGCTGCCTATCTGCGTTCTTTGTTGAGTAAGCCGGTACAGCAACTGGTGGATAACGGCAAAAACTTTGCATTTCCACTCAAAAATAAATGGTATCGCGATCAGTATACGCTTTTGCTGACCTCTACTTCCGATTCCGCTCTTGCAAACAAGATTGTTAGCTCCGAGCAGCAGCTTCTTGATAATCTGATGGAATTTCAGCGTCAGCGCTGGCAGACAAGAATATATGATCGCGGCGAAGTTACGGCTATCGAAGACACGCTCTGGAAGGAACACGGCTGGAAGATCCGGGTGCAACACGATTATGCTCTGCATGTTGATACAACCGATTTTGTTACGCTGAGACGGCAAATGCCCGATAACGATCGCTGGATTTGGATTTGGTGGAAAGATAATGTGAACAATATCGACTACCTGGATCCCCAATGGGTAAACGCAACGAGAGACAGTCTTAATGAACATTACATCCGCGGTACGGTAGACAGCTCTTATGTTTCTACCGAATATCGGACTGATGTTATTTCACGGACCATTCAATTTAATGGCTTTTTTGGAATTGTGACGCACGGAAGATGGCATATGATTAATGGTGCGATGGGTGGACCGTTTGTTAATTATACGTTCTACGTACCATATCAACACCGACTGTATTCAATGGAATTTTCTGAGTTTGCACCGAGATACAAGAAACGTCGCTTTGTTCGCCAGTTCGAGGCAATGGCATATACATTTAAGGCGGATTCAACGCTCACTCAGGCACAAATTACCGGCAAGGTAAAGCTGAAAGACAATAAGGACGAAAGTAAATGATTAATCGGCTGTTAGATATTTGAATATCTGGCACGTGGCGCAATATTCGTAGTGTCAGGTTTTTCCAGGTATTCAGATATCGTCAGCTTGAACTTTTCTATATGTTCAAAGGTTAGAAAATATTTTGCTTTAATTTTTTCGAGTGTGTGTAATTTTACGATGACATGTTGTCTGGTCAGGTACATATCATAAATCTCGTTCAGCGGAATAATTTTTTTTCGCCGAAATGGCTTTTTCAGAATGATATATTCTCTGTGAAAAGCAACATAGTTGTTTCTGTCTGAATAACTGAGAATATATCCCTGGAGAATCATTGCCAGTGCAAAGAAAAAATAAGGTGTGACCAATATGCCAAGCCAATGATCTTTATTGTATGAGGCAAGATAATCGGAAAGACCGATCGTAAAATAGCCAAGCCCGATCAGCGGGAGCAGAAAAATCCGTAGGAAACGGCCCTGAAGCGTGGTCGGTGGCTCTATTAAAAGTATTTTAATTTCCCTCATATTAGATATGCTCTAACCCCAAACCTCAGAATCTATAAATGATTGAAAGATTGCTTGCCAAATCACAGAATAAAAGTTGCACTTATATTTCCAATCAGTCTCCCAAAGACCAATTGGCTATAATAATTTAAATTTTATATGATAGCCCCCTTATCAGCAGAAGTTAATGTGTCACAATGAGTGTTGCCATTAGAATGTTATTAGTTATATATGCAATAAAGAGTAGGTGTTTACGGTTCTTCTTAGTCTTTTCTAAAGCGGATCTGCAGAAGAAACCGATTAATCAGTGAGTCTTTGCTATATTCCCCCTTATGAAAATTAGTCGGTATTGGAAAATTCTCCGGATTTTGATCCGGTATTATCGAAAACGGTTTAAAAAAGATTACGGTCTTGCTCTACAAAATGTAGAGGATGAGCTGTATGAAGTTAACCTGAAGGTCGAGCCCTATCTCAAGGCAGTCTCTTTTTTTCTGGTATTTGTCGCCTTCCTCACAATTCTGATTCCATTTGGGTTCCGTCTCAGTAATGAAATGCGGGATTGGAACAGGATTCTGGAGATCGTTCTCCTCCATGGCTTTGTTTTCTTCTTTGTTTTGCGTGTTATCCTGACAGCGAGGCGTATTGTTTTCATTAAAAAACGCTGGTTTGAGGTAGTTCTGACTATTTTCGCAGTGATCATTATCTTGTCGTTCTGGATCAGTGATTTCACCTTACATTTTGGTTTTCTTGAATCTCTTGGCATTGCTAATCCCGGCGACTGGGTTCTTGGGGCGGTCAAGATATATCTATTCCTTTTGGTGAGCATCAAGGTGATCCAGGGGACGCCGGCATTATTGGATATTGAAAACAACACGGGTCGCTTGCTGGTTATAAGCTTCATGCTTTTGATCCTTTTCGGCGCTCTGGTCCTGATGATGCCACGGATGACGGTCGATGAGCAAGGCCTGTCGTTTGTAGATGCGCTATTTACCTCAACCAGCGCGGTCTGCGTTACCGGGTTAATCGTCGTTGATACGGCAAGGCATTTCACCTTTCTGGGACAGTTCGTCATCATGCTGCTGATCCAGTTTGGAGGGATAGGTATCGTTACTTTTGCAACATTCTTTGCCATATTCCTGCGTAGTGGACTTGGTGTTGGACAGATGACTTTTGTACGTGAAATCCTCCAGGAAGAGAGCGTAAATGAGATTTTTGGAACACTTCGTCGCATTATTGGACTGACATTATTCATCGAATTGATTGGCGCAGTTTCATTTTATTTCAGTTGGCGCCACCTGATTCCCGATCCCTTTGACAGGGCCTGGTTTGCAATATTCCATTCGATATCTGCATTCTGTAATGCAGGGTTTTCTCTCTTTACCAATAGTTTGGCAGATCACGTTAATGTGATAAATCCGGGAGTGAATATCACCACGATGTTGTTGATTATCTTCGGCGGCCTGGGTTTCACTACGATATGGGAATTAGGCTCAAACATTAAAAGAGGAAAACCGCGTACCTACGGATTATCCGTGCATTCGCGTCTGGTGTTAATCACAACATTGGTACTTATTGTGTCCGGAGCAGTCACTTTGATCGCAACAGAATGGAATGGAATCATGGCGGGGTACACAGGCGCACAGAAGGTGATGATTGCCTTCTTTCAGAGCGTGACAACAAGAACAGCCGGGTTTAATACGGTCGATATTGGCCGCATTGGTCCACCTGCTACCATGTTTATGATGATTCTTATGTTTCTGGGCGCATCGCCGGGATCAACAGGAGGCGGGATCAAAACGACGACCATTGCCGTACTTGCCTTGGCTGTCGGGTCGACCATACGCGGGCATAAACGGATTGAGGTTGCCCGAAAAACCTTGCCCGTAGATGTCGTTTTTGAAGCGCTGACAGCGTTAATATTAGGTGTAACGCTTGTCTTTGGTAGTACGCTTTTGCTAACGGTTTTTGAGCATCATAATTTTGTGGATCTTCTGTTTGAGGAGATCTCGGCATTTGCTACTGTCGGACTATCGCGCGGAGTAACTCCGCAACTTGATAGTATCGGTAAAATAATTCTCGTTCTCTCAATGTACACAGGACGTGTTGGAAGCATTACACTTGCAGTAGCATTTGCCAAAAAGATTGATAAGAGAAAATACAGGTATCCGAAGGAATCGGTACTTGTTTCATAAATGAGGTAATCAAAATTAGTTCTTAGGAATGGCTAGGGATAAAGACACACAGTTTGCAGTTATTGGTCTCGGGGCTTTTGGATTTTCACTTGCCAAAACACTGGCCGAAAAAGGAGCCTTTGTTATGGCCATCGACCATGATATCGAGCGCATCGAAGCCATCAAAAGATTTGTCGCCGAGGCAATATGCTTTGATGCTACTGATCCGGAGCAGCTCACAGCTCACGGAGTAACCAACGTTGATGTTGTGATTATAGCTATTGGTGAAGTGTTTGAACCGGTAGTTTTGATCGCTATGGAATTGTTGAACGCCGGTGTCAAAAGAATCATTGCAAGAGCCAGCAACGAAACGCAGGAGACCATCCTGAAAAAAATCGGCATCAAACAGGTCATCCATCCGGAAAAACAGGTGGGAGAACGAATGGCAATCGCACTTCTTCACTCCAGCGTACGCGATGTATTTGAGCTAACGGATGACTTGGCAATTTTCGAGCTCGAGGCACCCAAGACGATGTACAATCACACACTGCAGGAGTTGAATCTCCGGAGCAGGTATAACGTGAACCTCATCACGATCAAACGTCCGTTGTTACCTGAAATCGAAGACGATACAAACGAGAATTTTGAAGTGTTGGGAGTGCTTACCGCTGATACACGTATCGTAAAAGGGGACAAGCTTGTAGTTGTGGGAAGTGAGAAAAGCATTAATAAGATGCTTAGCACAACAAACAGGTAGAGCGTTCTATGGAAGTTTTGAACTCGGGAAAGACGTCTTTTAAGATAGAAGTGCCCTACCGGCTGTATCAAACGGGGATGACCGTTGATAAACCCATGATCCTGTATCTGCACGGCTATGGTCAGGATTTAGATGGTTTTGTCGATGCGACTCAGTCGCTGCATAAACTGGAGGCGTATCATCTTTATATACAGGCTCCATACCCGGAATACACAATGATCCGGAAGGGGAAAAAATGGGGATACTCATGGTATTTGTACGATGGCGATAAGGGGAATTTTATTCGATCGCTGGAGTATACCTCAGAATTTATCCAGGGAGTTGTCGATCAACTGGCGTCATTTATCTCGATAAACAGGCTCGTTATTTTTGGATACTCGATGGGCGGATATGTAGGAGGTTATTTTGGCCTGACAAGATGGAAGCACACAAACGCCTTGATCCTGGCCGGATGTCGCTTAAAAACAGAAGTTGTGGCGGGCGACTGGAATGATCGTAAACATATCAGGATATTGGCATTACACGGAAAAAATGATAATAGTGTATTGTATGAGCCACAGCAGAAAGAGATTGAGTTTTTGAGCACCAAAGGACTCCATGCGGAGTTGAAATTGTTGAATGAAGGACATGAATTGAGCGATAAATATCTTGATGAATCGCGTAAATGGCTGTTATTACAAGGATTTAAGGAGTTTAGATAGCGGTCGATATTTATTTATGTCATTAGATTGTAGAATTTCATAATATAAAATAAATTTAACGTGTGGCATCATAAGGTTATAGAGGCGTTATGGATACCAAATATGGCACAAATGATGCAGTTGATCTTGCTAACAGTAGCGATAAAACTACCGATATGAGAATATTAGTTGTTGAGGACGAAGAGTCAATCCGAAGTGTACTCAAATCTTACTTGAAGAACCATGAATTCGATGTTGTTGATTCAGGTATGGGGAACGAGGGTCAGAAACTTGCGTTGGAAAATGATTTTGACTGCATCCTGATGGACATTGACTTACCCGATACTTCCGGGCTGGAAGTATTGAAAAACCTGAGGGAAAATGGGAATGATACTCCTCTTATTTTTCTGACTGGCACAAAAAAGGTGGATGTCAAAGTCGAGGGTTTCGAATACGGAGCGGATGACTACGTAACCAAGCCTTTTGACTTCAAAGAATTGGTTGCCCGCATCAAAACGATTGCCCGAAGGAAGAAACAAGTTGAAAATGCAGAACGCAAAGAAGTTCTTGTCTGTGGCCTGCTGAAGCTTGATTTGCTGAATCGCGAGTTTAAAATCAAAGATAAACTCATCTTCCTGACAAACAATGAGTTCAACTTGCTTGCGTACTTCATGAAACATAAAAATGAAGTTGTTTCGAGACAGGAACTCTCTGAGAATGTCTGGCACATTTACTTTGATACACAGACGAACTTCGTGAATGTCTATATCAGCTATTTGCGAAAGAAGATGCGTTCAGAGCTCGACGAGGATTTGATTGAGACAATCCGTGGTGAAGGATTCCGCCTGAATTGTCCGGACTGATTCATTCGCTGATTTTACGATCTAAAAGTAACTTCCTGTATGAGTTCTTCGCGGCTGCCTGAGCCGTTCTTGAAGAGATTACGCTCAATTCTTGAACCGGGTTTATATCCGTCTGTCTTAGCTACATTTTCAGAAGAGAAGATAACTACATTCCGTCTAAATGGACTAAAGGGCGGGGATACGGAATCCATAAAAAGACTCCAGGATCTCGGACTTAATCTTGAGGCAGTAACGGGTCTGGAGAACGTTTGGAGCGTCAAACATGATCAGAGAGGGTTATTGATAAGTTCCCGGGAGTTCGAGACGGGCCAGATATATGTTCAGAATGTATCCAGTATGATTCCGCCCATGATACTGGAACCCGAAAAAAAAGATCGGATTCTCGATATGACCGCGGCCCCCGGCAGTAAAACACTTCAACTTGCGGAGATGGTCGATAAAACAGGGCAAATTGTCGCTATTGAGAAAGTGCGCAACCGATTTTACAAGCTTAAAGACAATCTTCAGAAAAACGGTGCCGGGTTTGTAAAGACATTTTTGGGCGACGGAGAGAGAGTTTGGAGGCGAAATATGGAGACCTTCGATCGTGTACTGCTTGATGCTCCGTGTTCTACAGAAGGGCGATTTTTAGAAAATGATCCCGAAACGTATCACTATTGGTCCATGCGAAAGGTGAAGGAGATGGTGCGCAAGCAGAGCCGGCTTCTTTTCTCTGCCGTGCAATGTCTGAAACCCGGAGGAACACTTGTCTATTCGACCTGTACATTTGCGCCCGAAGAAAATGAAGGCGTTATTGATCGAATTTTACAACAATTTGAAGGCAGTCTGTCAATAGAAGAGATCGGGATGCCTAAAGGTGCAAAGTTCACGCCCGGATTGACGACATGGAGAAATAAAAGGTTTAATCCGGAAGTGGAAAGAGCCCGAAGGATATTGCCTGATCATCAGTTCGAAGGTTTTTTTGTTTGCAGAATCAGGAAGACCTCAAGTACAATTGGTGTCTGATTACCGCGTGGGTTTGGCAAACAGAGAATCCGAAAAAGTGCCATTCAAGTGGATACTGTCTATTTCAAGCCTAGAGATCTTATTCCCATCTACAAACGTTTCAATACTAAATGGCAGGACCAAGCCCTGAACCTTACGAAAATCCCCGTAATTGGTCTTAATCCGAGCCATATGAGAAGAAACAGGATTTGCGCCAGACACTTTTTTTCGTGTCACTTCACGGATGATGTGATAGGTCCGGCTGTCAACGAACATGGATGTCTGTTCTCCCTGTGGATTTTTGACAACCAGATTATATGAAGCAACAGAATCAATACTGACTTTTCCCTGCAAGGTTACTTCGTTATGCTTTTCCTTGTAGTGCACGAGCGGTCCGTCAAAATCAGCTTGTTCTTTCAACGACTGTGCCTCGGCTGGCGTCATGGACGTAATGATAGATTTGTTACCCTGCGGAATTTTTGCCCAGCCATTGTGTCCGTCATACGCTTGGATGATCGTATCATTACGCATCATGAGTTCTATACGCAGTTTCTCAGGACGCTCCATGATGATGGTAAAAGGTGCATTTATACCGTTCATGCTTGCATAACCAGACATCTTAATCGACTGGATATTTTCAATTTGCCGCAATCCTCCACGGGCAGTAATATTTTTGTTGATGATTGCGGCAACTGATTGAGCCCGGGACGTTACCGTCAAACACATCAGCAGGGTAAATGCAAGTAGATATGATTTCATACGAAATGTTTAATCATGCAAGGCATTCGAGGCTAAAAATGGTTATCAAAGATATGAAATTTCAAGCTGGATACTTGTTGGAAATGTAGTTTGTCAGATGATCGATTTCGACCTGTTGCGTCGAAATAATTTCTTTTACGAGATCACCAATTGAAATGATTCCCAGGAGCTTTTTGTCTTTGATAACGGGACAGTGACGAAATTTATGATTGGTCATCAGTGCCATGCACTCCTCTATAGACTTGTCGGGTGTGATGTAATAAACTTTGGATGACATGATATCCCTAACCTTCGTTTCACGCGATGTTCGACCCTGAAGGATCACTTTTTTCGCATAATCGCGCTCCGAAATCATCCCGACCACCTCCATACCATCCATAACGACAAGAGCACCAATATTTTTCTCGGCCATTTCAGTGATGGCTTCATAAACTGACGAATCCGGATGAATCCAGTATACCTCGTTTCCTTTTTTTCGCAGCAAATCGGTTATTAACATCGGAGGCCTCCATTTTTGATCATAATAAATAACATGGGTTATTATTTATTTAAGTCAAAACATAGAAATAAAACAAATAAATCCGCAGTATAGTCAGTGACGGGGGAGCCGGTCGAAATATCTTTAATATCCAAAAATGTTACTTTAGAGCAAGGCATTAATGAGAATTTGCGCTATGAGCAAAGAAGATACGATTGAACGAATTTCATATCTCAGGCAGTTTGTCACGGGAAAGCGATATGAAATTCTGCGTGATATTTTAAATAAACGGACACGTCATTTAACAGTTGTTCTCGAAGACGTCAATCGTCCTCACAACGCAAGTGCCGTGCTTCGCAGTTGTGATTGCTTTGGAATACAAGACGTACATGTAATAGAGAATAAAAACAAGCTTGATATTAGTGAGCGTGTTACAAGAGGGGCAGAGGCTCGGCTTACAATAAAGAAGTACAAAGAACGCGACAGTAAAAATGCAGAACGATGTATTACATCTTTAAAGCATGACGGATATAAAATTATTGCACTGACACCCCATGATCCCGGATGTGAACTGGGAGAACTCAGGATTGATAATAAGCTTGCTCTTTTCTTCGGTACAGAGAAGGTCGGCCTGTCGGATACTGTTTTGAAGCAGGCTGATGAAAGGGTGGTAATTCCGATGCGTGGTTTCACCGAAAGCTTTAATATTTCCGTGAGCGTTGCCCTTGTGTTATTTGATCTGCGAATAAAACTTGAAGCGAGCAGTTTACATTGGAAATTAAGTGAATCCGAGAAGCAGTTACTGATGTTGGAATGGCTTCGCAACAGTGTACGAGAATCCGAAATGATTGAAGGCAAATACTTTGGAAAAGGATAGATTTGTTAACCCAAAAAGGTGAGAGTTCAGAATTAAATGATCTCACCGTGCTAATTCTTTAGGATATTAGGATAGCAAGTTTTCCAGACTTGATTCGATTATCCGATTAGTCGAGAGAGCTGGTGTTCTCGTTCGAGATCTTCTTGAAGCTGCTGTACTCTTCGGGAGTAAGATCGCCAAACAGGTAATAAAGCGGGTTTACCGGTGTACCGTTTATTCTTACTTCGTAATGAAGGTGCGGGCCTTCAGTCAGACCAGTATCGCCTGAGTAAGCAATAATATCTCCACGTTTTACTTTTTTACCAGGACGTATACCCTTGGCAAACTTCGACAGGTGAGCGTAGCGGGTCTGGAAACCATATCCGTGGTTGATTTCAACAAGGTTACCGTATGTTCCGTCACGAGAGGCATATTTGATAACACCATCTGGAGTTGCATAAACAGGTGTACCCACACTGGCTCTGAAATCGAGACCTTCATGCATACGGCGAAGGTGTAAAATCGGATGATATCTCATCCCGAAACCACTCAATACAATACCTTTAACCGGACGAATAGCGGGGGTATGGGCCAGCCTAACTTTGTTTTTATTGTAATAATTCTTGATTTCGCTAAAACTGACTTTCTGTATATTTATTTTACGTTGTATGCTTTCCAGATTCCCTGCCGTCCATTTTAGAACGTGTGCCGCAGGATCACTGTAGGAATCAAACTTTGCGTAGATATCTGCACAACCAACGCCTGCTTCTCTTTCTCCATATGAGATAGGCTTCATGCCAAGAACAGAGCGATAAATTTCGTTGTCAGTCTTTGCAAGTGAATCGATCTGCGTATCGATTGTAGTAATAGTCTTTTTCGTTTTATTTAGTTGCTGGACAAGGACGTGATTTTCTGCCTTAAGAGCTATTTCAGCAGGCGTTCCAGCTGTTGACGCGAGAATGGTAATACCGATGCCAGCCATCACAATACCCGTTATGAGCCACAGGCTGGCGTTGTAGATAATTTTTTCCACCGTACTGTAGTGTACGGGTACTAATTCACACGCGTTTTCGTCGTAGTAAAAATATTTTTGTGAGTCCATGCGGGGGTTATCGGACACTTGAAACAGGGTTTAAGAAACTTCGGGAAATTATAAATAATACCCTGCATATCCAATTCCACCGGAACATTTAGTTAGGTTTTGATAATCATTCTACGTCACCTTCAAAATATTCAATAGCTCGTTGGGGAGCTTTTGTTTTTTTGCTCTTTTCCGCTATGTGCTTGCGTATCTTTTCCTGGAATGCCTTGGCTGCATCATACCCATAATGTGAAAGCAGGTGATTCATGGCAATAACTTCAGCAATAACAGTGATGTTTTTTCCTGGTGTTATTGGCAATCGTATATATGGAATATCAACACCCAAAATCGAAACATGTTCCTGATCAAGGCCGGTTCTGTCAATATTTTCAGATTCTTCCCACAGACAAAGTTCGACGACAACTTCAAGCCTTTTTTGATAACGAATAGCACGAATTCCAAACATTGACATGACGTCAATAATACCTAAACCACGGATTTCCATGAAATGTTTATTGATCTCAGTAGCCGATGCCATAAGCATGTTACTTTTCTGAGTCAATATCACAACATCATCTCCTACAAGCCGGTGCCCTCGCTCAACAAGGTCAAGTGCAACCTCGCTTTTCCCAATTCCCGACTTACCTGTTATCAATATGCCTATGCCATAGACATCAACCATTGAGCCGTGGACCATTGTCTGCACTGCGAACTGATCTTCCAGAAAATCACGTAAAAGGAACATAAACTTTGTCGTTCCCAGTGAGGATCCAAAAATCGGGATACCTGCGTCGGAGGCCATCTTAACCAGTTCTTCGTCGAGTTTGTTGTCATCGGTTAAGAAGATGACCGGCAGGTTAAACTGGATCAGGTTTTGAAATGCAGACTTACGCTTGTTCCTTGACAGATAGTTAAGAAACTGGGTTTCCGTATTCCCAAGAATCTGTATACGATGGTACGTGAACAATTCCACATATCCGGCAAGAGCAAGACCGGGGCGGTGGAGTTCCGCCTCGGTCACGTAACGCTCGTCGGAGTTGACCCCGTGATTATATGGTTCGAGATCAACGGGAAGCCGTTCTTTCAGTTGCCTGACCAGCTCTGATACACTGATCTTTTCTTTTTTGGGAATGGGTGGATACGGCTGTAAGACCATGAGAAAGGTTTATTTATATTGAAGGTGCTTTTCTTTGTATTTAATTAGCTGTTTTCGAAGATCCTCGACTGCTTTCATAATTGCTTGTTCATATGTCGGGGCTTCTTCGTTTGCGTTTAAAAATGTTCGGGCAACTTTTAATTTCAGCTCTACTTTCTGTGGATTTTCAGGAGAATCATTTGGCATAAATACGATATCACAACTCATTAATCCATCATAAAATTTTTCAAGTTTGTTCACATTTTCATTGGCAAATTGTTGGAGTCTATCACTTGCGGTGAAATGACGTGCAGTGATTGAGGTATTCATATGTCGCTCCTTTTCGATTTTGTACTTTGCCCACCATACGGGGTTTCGTCCCCACCCGGTGGATTAGTTGTTTTAGCCCTTGGATGGGCCTTATTATATACTTTGCGAAGGTGATCGAGGCTTGTATGGGTGTAAACCTGGGTAGCAGCCAGGTTGGCATGTCCCAGTAACTCCTTGATCACACGGATATCCACACCGCGGTCAAGCAAATGAGTGGCAAAACTGTGACGCAACACGTGTGGACTTTTCTGCGAGACTTCGCTCGCAGCCGTCAGATATTTCTGAACAATTCGCTGTATCGCTCTTGGATATAATCGTTTCCCCTTTTTGGTTAGAAATAGTGATAAATCAGGCACTTTGGGATTTCGTAATTGGTGTCTGATCCTGAGATAATCTTCCAGGGCTTCCTGTGCCTGTTTCCCGAATGGGATAATGCGTTCTTTCGATCCTTTTCCCATCACACGTATCTGTCGACGTTTCATATCGAGATGGGGCAGATCGATAGCAACCAACTCCCTCAATCGAATACCGGTTCCGTACAGCAGTTCAAGAACAGCTTGATCCCGTATACCTTCAGGAGTTGTTTGATCTACAATGGTCATGAGTTTGTCAATCTCACTCTCACTGACGGTCTGCGGTAATTTTTTTTCTTTTCTCGGGATAATCAGATGTTGGGCCGGGTTTGATGTAACGTAGCCCCGCCGGTAGCAAAAACGGAAGAATGCACGAAGCGAAGCCGTTTTACGCGCAATGCTGCTCTTGGTAAATCCTTCGTCTGATAGCTGGCCCATCCACAGACGCAACATGGGCCGCGTGATCTTTTCCAGTTCCGGATCCGTCTGCCTGGTGAAGTCTGTGATAAAGGATTCGAACTGGTTTAGATCATTTTGATACGCCGCCAGGGTATGAGCCGAGGCATTTCGCTCGATTTCAAGATATTGCAAGTATGCTTTTATTGCCTCTTTCATCTAATAATTAATATGGCATTTTCTTCGAAAAAGAAAAAAGAACAAACCGATATAACGCAATACGAAATAGTACCAAAGGTGCTTTAGAGAAGGAGTTTTTATGATTAAATGATTTGTAGTTCTGTTTACTTCATTATAACGAACGATCACTCCCTTCTGCAAGAGAATTGTTTACAGGAGATAAAAAAATATAAGTGATCGTATTTTCTTCTATATAAACACCCAATCAATAATGAAATGTTCACCTTTACCAATATAATAATCGGACAGACATATGAAACTGGTTAATCCTGAGATAGAAAAATATGCTGAAAAATTCACTTGCGATGAATCTGATATCCTAATGGGGATAGTGACGGCAACGCACGAGGAACTCGAGTACGATCAAATGCTGAGCGGGAAACTGGAAGGACGTTTCCTGAGGTTGTTGGTACAGTTGACAGGAGCCAGGAGAATTCTTGAGATAGGGATGTTTACCGGATATTCGGCCTTGAGCATGGCGGAGGTGTTACCCGAAGACGGAGAGATCATCACGTGCGACACCAATGAACGCTATGCCGGCATAGCCCGCCGCTATTTTGAGAAAAGTCTGTCTGGTGAGAAGATTACGATAAAAATCGGAGAGGCGTTACAATCGCTCAAAAAAATATCCGGCCCGTTTGATTTGATCTTCTTAGACGCAGATAAAAAAAATTATCCTGAATACTATCGTGTATTGCATCCTTTGCTGAAAGTGGGAGGTCTGTTTGTTATAGATAATGCTTTTTGGGACGGCAAGGTCATTGAATCCATGGATAGTCAGGATGATAAGACAAGAGCCATCAATCGGTTAAATGTGATAATCCACAATGATCCGACCGTTGAAAATGTGCTGTTGACAATTCGTGATGGAATTAACCTGGTTCGTAGAGTTAAGTAATTATCTGCATCATGTGAGCATCACTCCAGAATAATACTGTGCAAATGCACAGTATCGAATCAGTATAATACACCTGTTTTTTGGGATACATTAGCTCAATCTTAACGAAAGATTGTTGGAGGATTTTTGGGGAGCTGTGGTTTGAGGGAGCTTCAGCCTTTATGAATTTGGCATCTGGGCGTACTTGAGCATTGATCAAGCCCTTCCGAAAATAATCGGGAGGGCTTTTCATAATTTCATAAACTATCTTGATCATTGATATATTGAATGTATCCTACTGATATTCAAAATAGAAAAGACGAGTTAGCGAATTATATGGATCGACCTCGCAATATCCTGATTCTTGATGATGATTCACTTCACCGACATTATATCCGAGATCTGATTCGGGAAACACATGATGGATCAGTCCGTGTCATAGATGTTGAACACAGTGATGATGCCTTAGATGTTCTGAAAGAATTAAAACCGGATCTTTGCATCTTTGATCTCCAGTTGCCGGGTGAGCGTTCAGGAATTGATGTGGCCAGGTATGCCTGGGAGCGTGACAGAGGCCAGCGTATTCTGTTTTGGAGCCAGCACTCCGACGAAATGTACGTGAGAAAATTGTTCTCCATCGTGCCTGAAAACGCAATCTACGGATTCATCATTAAAACGGCCCTCGACGATAAAATTCTAAACGCCGTCGAATATATCCTTGATTACGATCAATGCTGG
>Ga0114931_10005809_pt1 | contig 15252 bp, 12 predicted proteins | sample 2SBtaG_FD_89579 | JGI IMG/M metagenome (GOLD analysis project Ga0114931, IMG submission 89579) | Deep subsurface microbial communities from Kolumbo volcano to uncover new lineages of life (NeLLi) - 2SBTROV14_V59a metaG | ecosystem: Environmental > Aquatic > Marine > Volcanic | place: Kolumbo...
ATAAGGAGTACATAGTTTAAATTAATTTTTTATTTTATTCTATGTGATACAGAATTGGGGGTAGCGACTGTTTATCAAAAACACAGGACTCTGCTAAGTTGTAAAATGATGTATAGAGTCTGACACCTGCCCGGTGTTGTACGATTATCAGATTTAGTGTTAATGAATTGTTAATTTTTTTAGCTAAGTCTATAAGTCACAATAAACGGCGGCTGTAACCATAACGGTCCTAAGGTAGCGAAATTCCTTGCCAGGTAAGTTCTGGCCTGCATGAATGGTGTAACGACTTCCCCGCTGTCTCTAATCTCAACTCGGTGAAATTGAATTCTTTGTGAAGATGCGAAGATCTAGTGGCTAGACGGAAAGACCCTATGCACCTTTACTATAGCTAGGCATAATATATAAAGAATAAATGTGTAGAATAGATGGTAGTTAATTTTAAATTATTTTATATATTTAAATCATGAAATATCAATTTGTTCATTTCTATTGTAACAACAGTGAAATACCATCCTTTTATTTCTTTATAATTAATTAAATTACAAGTAGTTTGTAATTAAGACATTGTCTAGTTGGTAGTTTAACTGGGGCGGTTGCCTCCTAAAAAGTAACGGAGGTGTACAAAGGTAAACTCAAAATAGATTATTCTATTTGTAGAATGTAATAGTAAAAGTTTGCTTGACTGTAAGATCTACAAATCTAACAGGGACGAAAGTCGGTTATAGTGATCCAATAATATTGTGTGGAAAAATTATTGCTCAACGGATAAAAGGTACGCTAGGGATAACAGGCTAATAACTCTTGAGAGTTCAAATCGACGGAGTTGTTTGGCACCTCGATGTCGGCTCATCACATCCTGGAGCTGAACCAGGTTCCAAGGGTTCGGCTGTTCGCCGATTAAAGTGGTACGTGAGCTGGGTTCAGAACGTTGTGAAACAGTTCGGTCCCTATCTACCACTAGTGTGAAAGAATTGAGAGGAACTTTTCTTAGTACGAGAGGACCGGAAAAGTGGTACCAATGGTGGATCAATTGTCTTTTCAAAGGCATAGTTGAGTAGCTACGTACCAATTATATAATTACTGAATTCATATTAAGTAAGAAGATATTCTCAAAACAAATTCTTTTTTTATGAAGGTAAAAGATGATTACGTTTATAGGCTAGTTATGTAATAATAGTAATATTATAAGTTTACTAGTACTAAAAATTTTTTAATATCTTAAATTGTGGACATCAATTTTTTTTTTAATGTTTAAAAATAATAATATTAATTTAGTTGCAACATATTGTGTTATAATAGTTTTATTGGTTATAGGTTCTATTTATTTGACAGCACCTATTTATCAATTTATATGTAGAAATACTGAGTATTTCAATTTATTGTGAAATTTTTTATTTGATTTTGATTTTTTTAATAAGTCATTTGATTTAAAAGATAATTTAATTTTACGTATTAATTTTTATATTAATATTAGTGACGATTTGCCGTGAAATTGTGCAATCGATTTAAAGGATGGTTTTTGTAATATAGGAGAACCTATTTTACGTACTATTCGGATTAGTAATGAATGTGATAATTCAGTTACAGCAATTGCTTTAGTTGATATATTACCTTCAGAGTATAAAGGTTATTTTAATAAACAGCAATGTTTTTGTTTTGAACCAATTAGATTGTATCCTTGGGAGACAATCTATTTGCCTATTATATTTAATGTTTTACCAGATTTGTATACAGATTTTCAGTTCGGTTTAAGTAAATCGGTTATTATTCTGTATAGTTTTATTAGGATAGGATGGTAGTTGGGTGATTTGTGTAATATTTTTTTCTAGGATTATATGTTTTTTGATCCATTAGAACAATTTAGTATTTTTATTTTATTTCCATTATATTTTAATGGTGTAGATTTTTCTATTACAAATTTTTTTGTTTTTGGTGTTTTAGTTTTATTAACTATTTATGTACTAATAAATCATGGTTTAGCTAATGCAAAATTAGTTGGACATCCATTTCAAAGATTAATTGAATTATTATATGATTTTGTATATGGCTTATTAAAAGAAAATTTTGATATCAAAAATGCAAATAAATATTTTCCATTCATTGCTAGTTTATTTTTTTTTATTTTATTTAGTAATGTTTTAGGAATGGTTCCATATAGTTTTACTCTTACTAGTCATATAATTGTAACACTTACATTTTCATTAATGATTTTTATTTATTTTGTATTAATTGCAGTAATAAAATATAAAAAACATTTTTTTAGCCATTTTTTTCCAGAAGGTTCACCTTTATGGTTAGCTCCTTTATTAGTAGTAATTGAAATTATTTCTTATACTATGAGAGTTTTAAGTCTATCAGTTAGATTATTTGCTAATATGATGTCTGGTCATACATTATTTAAAATTTTAGCTACTTTTGGTTGGATTATGTTATGTTCAAGAGGTTTCATTTTTTTTTTAAGTGCTGCTCCAATTGTTATCTTATTTTTATTAACTGGTTTAGAATTTGGTGTTGCTTGTTTACAAGCTTATGTTTTCACTGTTTTAGCTATTATTTATATAGAAGAGAGTGTTAATTTTTCACATTAATTTATGAAGTTTAAAGATTTTAATTTATATTTATTATTAGGTTTATTTGGCTTGTATTTTAATGAGATTATTATTTTAAATGAAAAATTTTTATTATTAATAATTTTTATTGGGTTTATTATGTTTGTAAAAAATTCTATGGAAGATATGATAGTAAATTTTTTTAAATCTTTAAAAAAAGATTTAATAAATGAAATTTTTTTGTATGAATATAGTATTGATGCAAAATATAGTTTCATTTATTATAATTTAAACTTAGATTTAATAAGAAAAAGAGTTTTTCATAAAATTTATAAATCTTATTTAAAAGGGTTAAATTTTTTAGTTATTTTTTATTATAACTTTAGTTTTAAGAAGGAAAATTCTAATTTAATTAGTACTTTTGAAAATTTAGTTAACGATGTTTATTATTTTATAATGAAAAAACATTTGTTTATTAAATTAAATTTCTTATACAGATCATATTATTATATTTTTTATAAATTTAGAACAATTTAATTAAATTATGCCTCAATTTGATATAGTAGTATTTAGTAATGAGATAGTTTGGGTTTTTATTTTTTTTTTAACTTTATATTCATTAAATTATTTATTTTTTTTTCCAAGAATGGCTGAAGTTTTGAAAACAAGGTCTAAGAAGATTGAATTAGATTTAATTAAATTAAAAGAATTAAATGAAAAAACAGATAAATTTTTTTTAACAAAAGAGAATTATTTTTATAATTCTATTTTATTGTTAAGTTTTAATGATTATTTAAATTTTAACACTTGCATTAGTTTTTTAGAAAAATCTAGTGTTTTAGGGTATAATTTATACGTACGTTATTATTTGAATAATTTTTATAAATATTTTGATTTTTATGAATTAGAACAATTTTAATAAAAATAATTCTATTTTTAAATTAAAATATTTATTGAAAAACTGAGCTTAAGTAGATTCGAACTACTGACTTTACGCTTATCAGGCGTACACTCTAACCAACTGAGTTATAAGCTCCTTTTATAAATCCTATTTATTATAATTAATAAAAATGTCACCTAACCCTTATTGAATTAGATGTATGACTTATTAATGCTTGAAGAATTATTTATATTAAATAATATTTTTAGTTGTATTTAGGATTTATTTTTTTTTATATAAAGTTTTATATTATATATATATATTATGAGATATGGTTTTTTTAATTTTATAAATAATGCATTAGAAACTAATGCATATAGTTTCTTTAGAAGAAATATATATAGATATCCAACTCCTGTAAATATTAGTTATTTATGGAATTTTGGTTCATTAGCTGGTCTATGCTTAGTTATTCAAATAATTACTGGAGTGTGTTTAGCTATGAGTTATACTCCTCATGTTGATTATGCTTTTAATAGTATTGAGCATATTATGAGAGATGTTGAGTATGGTTGGTTATTAAGGTATACTCATTTTAATGGTGCTTCAATGTTCTTTTTAATTGTGTATATTCATATGTTCAGAGGTATTTATTACGGTTCTTATTCGTATCCTAGAAGAAAGGTTTGGACATTTGGTATGGTTTTATTAGTTTTAATGATAGCTACAGCTTTTTTAGGTTATGTATTACCTTGGGGACAAATGAGTTTCTGGGCTGCTACAGTTATTACTAATTTATTTTCAGCTATTCCAGTTGTTGGCGGTGATTTAGTTCAATGGCTTTGGGGTGGTTATTCAGTTGGTAATCCAACTTTAAATAGGTTTTTTAGTTTACACTATTTATTTCCTTTTATTTTAGTAGCAATTGCTGCTTTACACATTGCTTTTTTACAATTAGGTCATTCTAGTAATCCTTTAGGTGTTAAGTCTGCTTATGATTATGTACCTTTTCATCCTTATTTTATTGTAAAAGATTTGTTAGGGGTTTTCCTATTTTTTATAATGTTTTCTACATTTATTTTCTTTTTCCCTAATGTTTTAGGTCATCCAGATAATTATATCTATGCAAATCCATTAGTGACTCCTAAACATATTGTACCTGAATGGTACTTTTTACCTTTATATGCTGTTTTAAGATGTATTCCTGATAAATTAGGTGGAGTATTAGTATTAGCTGCATTTGTAATTGTTTTTTTTGCGTTAGGTAGTAGTAGTGTTAATTTAATTAGATCTGTTGGTTTTAGAAGAAATAAATTAATTTATTGGTTATTTTTATTTACTTTAATTATGTTAGGGTATTTAGGAGCTTGTGCTTTAAGTGAACCATTTATTTTTTTTAGTAGATTATTTACAGCATTATTTTTTGTTTTAATAACTGTTTTATTTGATAGTTTTGATAAATTATCAGTACACTCAGTTTAATTTTTAATTTTAAATATTTTTTTTATTATTATATATGTCAAATGTAGATACAAGTAAGAATAATAGTTCAAATTACCAAAAAGGTATTGTTTGGACTTCAGCTGATGGTATTATTACAATTAAAGGTATTTCAAATGTTTTATTAGGTGAATTATTAATCTTTAATAAAAGATCTAGACAATTAAATCAAAATTTATCAGAAGGTTCTGTTTATGGTTTAGTGTTAAATTTAGAAAAATTATTAACTGGTGCTGTAATCTTTTCTTCTAATAAATCTGTTCAAGCTGGTGATATTGTAGTTCCAACTAATACAATTTTAGAAACAGTTGTTGGTATGGGTATTTTAGGTAGAGTAGTTAATGGGTTAGGTCAACCTATTGATGATTTAGGTGAATTAGTTAATTGTAATCATAAACAATTTACAGAAACTAAAGCTCCTGGTATTTTACAAAGAAAATCTGTTCACCAACCAATGCAAACTGGTTTAAAAGCTATTGATAGTTTAGTACCAATTGGTTTAGGTCAAAGAGAATTAATTATTGGTGATAAACAAACTGGTAAAACAGCTGTAGCAATTGATACAATTATTAGACAAAGAACTGAGGAAGATAGTCATAGACCTTTCTGTGTTTATGTTGCAATTGGTCAAAAAAGATCTACTGTGGCTCAAATTGTTCAATTATTGAAAGAATATTCGGCTTTAGATTATACTGTTATTGTAGCTGCAACTGCTTCAGAAGCAGCTCCTTTACAATTTTTAGCTCCTTATACTGGGGTAACTATTGGTGAATATTTTAGAAATAGTGGTAGACATTGTATTATTGTTTATGATGATTTATCAAAACAAGCTGTAGCTTATAGACAAATGTCTTTATTATTAAGAAGACCTCCTGGAAGAGAAGCTTATCCTGGTGATGTATTTTATTTACATTCTAGATTATTAGAAAGAGCTGCTAAATTATCAGATGATTGTGGTGCAGGTTCTTTAACAGCATTACCTATTATTGAAACTCAAGGTGGTGATGTTTCAGCTTATATTCCAACAAATGTAATTTCTATTACTGATGGACAAGTTTTCTTAGAAGCTGAATTATTTTACCAAGGTATTAGACCTGCAATTAATGTAGGTTTATCTGTTAGTAGAGTAGGTTCTGCTGCTCAAGTAACTGCTTGTAAAGAAATTGTTAGTTCTTTAAAATTAGAGTTAGCTCAATATAGAGAAGTAGCAGCTTTTGCACAATTTGGTTCTGATTTAGATGCAGCTACTAGAAATCAATTAAAAAGAGGGGCAATTTTAACTGAGGTTTTAAAACAACCTCAATATGTGCCTCTAATTTTAGAAGATTTATTATTAACTTTATTTGCTGGTATTAAAGGTTTCTTTGATGATGTACCTAATTTTAATATGAATATTTTAGAAAATTTAATTTTATTATTTGTTAATTTAATTGCAAAATCTTTTGTTAATTCATTAGGTTTCTTTAAAATTGATATTAAATCTTCTTTAATGAAATCATATTTATATGGTTGTACATTTTATTATTTATCATATGTACTAAATTTAATTAAATTATATATTAATTTTTTTAATTCTAGTTTCAGTGAATATACATATAGTAAATTAATTGCTTAATATTTTGATTAATTTTATTTAGTCAAAAAATCTCCAGTAGCTTAATGGTAGAGCGTTTGACTGTTAATCAAAATGTTACTAGTTCGAATCTAGTCTGGAGAGTGGTCGGAGTTATCTATTTTTTTTTTTGGATATTAATTTTATTACTATTCAAATTAGGTGTTTATTTTTCATTAGTTTTTATGAGTACTAATTTATTTAATATTGATTTTAAGGGTAAGTATAAGGATATTTCAGTTGAAGAATTGAGGTATAATTTTGAGTTTAATGTTGATACAAAAAATTCAAATATCTTTTTATTTAAGAGTGAGATACCTGCTATGGTATCTATTATTAAAAGATTTGCATTATATTTTGTTTCAATTATTTCTATCTTTTTTTCTTATTTTTTCACAACTTTTGTAAATTTATCATTTATAAGTAATAAATTTTTTATTATCTTAGTGAATTTTTCTTTTTTTACTTTAATATTTCTATTATTTTTAATATTATTGCTTTATCTGTTAAATTCATATTTTACAATGAAAAATTTAGGTTCTGCGAATTAATTAGTTTTTCTAGTTAGTTCCTGCCATTGGTTAATTTATTTATTTTTTATAGAGTAATTCATCTAATGGCAGGATATTTCGTTTACACCGAAAGCGTATTGGTTCGATTCCAATATTACTTATAGATAAATTTTTTATTTTTTTTATATAGGTTATTATATTTTTTTATTTTTTTTTTATTATTTATTTTGGGAGGTGTTTTTTTTTAAAGTTTTTAAGTAAACTTTAATATATTTTAGATATATATATATATTATTTTATAAAGTTTTTAAAATTATGAACGATTTTGGAAAAAAATTTTATGATTTTTCTGTTGTATTATTTGATACTGTAAATAATGGTACTTGGAATTTAATTACTACATTAGGTTTAGATAAAGTATTTGATTTTTATGGTTCAGATTTTGTAAATTTAAGTTATGGAGCTACATCTGTTGCAGAAAGTATTCTAAGAGTATATAATACAATTATTTTTGTAGAATTAATTTTATTAGCTGCAATGACTTGGATTATTACTTGGACAGTTTTAAATTTTGTAGATAGAAATTTTGATACTGCTTCAGTTACAGATAAGTATCCAGTATATTATTCTTTTTATAAGAATAAACAATTTTTTACTAGTAAAGTAGTAGAATTTTTTTGGACTTTATTACCAGTAGGTATTTTATTTTTTATTGGGTACCCTTCTTTAGTTTTATTATATTTAATTGAAGAAAGAGTTCATCCAGAGGTTATTGTTAAAGTAATTGGTCATCAATGGTATTGGACTTATGAGAATGATTCTGGTCATTTAAGTTACATTAGTTTAGGTGGTACTTATGAATCAAAAGATGAATTCTTTGAATATGTTAAATTTCCAATTAGAAGTGGTTTAATGAAAAGATGGTACCCTTTTGTAGTAGAATCTTGGATTTATGATCAATTTGGTGTAACTGTTTCAAATTTTAATGATTTATTTTCTAAATGGAATCATTATTGTTTAGTAAATTCAATTTTAAATGCATTATTAGTTTTACCTATTACAGATAAAGCTAGTATGGAGTCACTTGTTCTAAATGATGTTAATAATTATGGTTATATTGTTGATTTTGATGAAGTAACAAATTCAAATGAATTTTTTGCTACTGATGTTTTATCTAGTATAACTGATAGAGAAGTTTCTGCAGTAGATTCTTTTGATCCTTTTGATATTAATTCTACTTGTAATTATTATTTACCTTTTAATTGGGTAGAGAGAGCATTTGAACCATTTAATTATAAATATTTATGGTTAGATATTGATTTTTCTGGTGATATTTCTAGATATTTACAATTTGAAAATTTATTATCATTCGATAGATTTAATAGTGTTCATTTAGATGGTGATGTTTTTGATAGTTATTTATTAAAAGATTATGATTTATTATATAGAGGTGAAAAAAGAATGTTAGAAGTAGATAATAGATTAGTATTACCTGCTAGAACACATATTCAATTATTAGTAACTTCTGCTGATGTAATTCATAGTTTTGCTGTTCCTGCTTTTGGTATTAAAATTGATGCTATTCCTGGTAGATTAAACCAATGTTTTATTTTTTCTAAGTATGAAGGTACATTTTTTGGACAATGTAGTGAATTATGTGGAGTAGATCATGGTTATATGCCAATTGCAATTGAAATGGTAAGTTATTCTTATTATTTTTCTTCTATTAAAGGTTATTTAGGTTACCATTCAGATTTATATTATTCTTCTGGTTGGGAAACTTTATTATCTAACTAATTTTAATAGTTTTTATTTTAAAATGTTATTTTAATTATGGATTATTTAATTATCTTTTATTTTTTTATTTTTAGTTTATTACTTTCTGCAATTATTATGTTATTATCTCATATAATATCATTTTCTGTTGCATCGAATGAAAAATTATCTTCTTATGAATGTGGTTTTAATCCATTTAATGATTGCCTAAGAAAATTTGATGTTCAATTTTATTTAGTGGCAATTTTATTTATTATATTTGATTTGGAAATTAGTTTTTTATTTCCTTGGTCAGTTAGTTTACCGACATTTCATTTTTTCGGTTTTTGGGTTGTTAGTTTATTTCTATTCATTTTAACATTAGGTTTTATTTATGAATGGAAAAAAGGGGTTTTAGATTGGTGTTAGTTTTTTTATTTGATTTAAACAATTAAATTTTTTTATGTCTTATATTACAAAATGGTTATTTTCAACAAATCATAAAGATATTGGAACATTGTATTTAATTTTTGGTACTTTTGCTGGTTTATTAGGTACAGGTTTTTCAATGATTATTAGAATGGAATTAGCTACTCCTGGAGAATTTTTAGTAGTAGCTGATGGTCATGCTTTTAATGTTGTTATTACAGCTCATGGTTTATTAATGATTTTTTTCATGGTAATGCCTTCAGCATTAGGTGGTTTTGGTAATTGGTTTGTACCTTTAATGGTAGGTGCACCAGATATGGCTTTTCCTAGAATGAATAATATTTCATTTTGGTTATTACCTCCTTCATTATTATTATTATTATTATCAGCATTAGTAGGAGATGGTGCTGGTACAGGTTGGACAGTGTATCCTCCATTAAGTGGTGGATTATTTCATTCAGGTCCTTCAGTAGATTTTGCTATTTTTAGTTTACATTTAGCAGGTATTTCTTCTTTATTAGGTGCAATTAATTTTATTGTTACTATTTTTAACATGAGAGCTCCTACAATGTCTTGGTCTAAAGTACCTTTATTTGTTTGGGCTGTTTTAGTTACTGCTTTTATGTTAATATTATCTTTACCAGTTTTAGCAGCTGGTGTTACAATGTTATTAACTGATAGACAATTTAATACAACATTTTTTGATCCTGCTGGTGGTGGAGATCCTGTTTTATATCAACATTTATTCTGGTTTTTTGGACATCCTGAGGTATATATTTTAATTTTACCTGTTTTTGGTCTAGTAAGTAGTGTTGTATCAACTTTTAGTAACAGACCTGTTTTTGGTTATGTTGGTATGGTTTGGGCTATTATTATTATTGGTTTATTAGGTTTTTATGTTTGGGCTCATCATATGTATACAATTGGTATGGATATTGATACTAGAGTATTTTTTACTATTGCTACAATGGCTATTGCAATTCCTACTGGTATTAAAATATTTAGTTGGTTAGCTACAATTTGGGGTGGTAGATTAGTAATTAGAGCTCCAATTTTATTTTCAATTGGTTTAATTTGTTTATTCTTAATTGGTGGTTTATCAGGTATTATTTTATCTAATGGTGGTATTGATATTGCAGCTCATGATACTTATTATGTAGTAGCGCATTTTCATTATGTTTTATCTATGGGTGTATTATTTGGTCTTTTCACTGGATTTTATTACTGGGTAGGTAAGATTACAGGTTATGTTTATTCAGAAACTTTAGCTAAATTACATTTTTGGTTAACTTTTATTGGAGTTAATGTGACATTTTTCCCATTACATTTTGTAGGTTTAGCTGGTATGCCTAGAAGAATACCAGATTATCCAGATGTTTATATTTTCTGGAATAAATTTTCATCAGTTGGATCTTTTATTACTTTATTAGGTTTAGTTGTATTCTTTGTTATTGTATGGAGAATTTTAGCTGGTAAAGAAGCTAGATGGTCTGTTATAGATTGGAATTTTAATTGGAGAAAAACAGCTAGATATTTTGTAGAGGTTTTAATGTTTAGAAATAAATATACAAATAAATTATTATCTGAAGTTTTAGATAATAAAATTGTAAAAGAGAAATCTAATGATAATGTAAATACTTTTTTAAATTGGTATTTTAAAAAACATTTAATTTTAAACAGAATGTCTTCAAGTACTTTAGAGTGGCAAACTTATAGTCCACCTCAAAGTCATTGTTTTACTGAAACACCTATTGGTGTAAAAATAAAATAATTTTTTTTTATGGATAACAAAAATTATATTTTAACTGATAAATTTACAAAATTTAAAGCACATCCATTTCATTTAGTTGATAATAGTCCTTGGCCTTTTTTAGCGAGTTTTGGTTTATTATTTATGGCTTGTGGAGGTGTTTTATATATGCACTCTTATTTATATGGAGGTTATTTTTTAACTGCAAGTTTTATTTTCGTAGTTTTTACAGCAAGTTTTTGGTGGAGAGATATAGGTAGAGAAGGTGTTTTCCAAGGACATCATACAACAGCAGTTCAAACTGGTATAAGGTATGGAATGATTTTATTCATTCTTACTGAAGTTATATTCTTCATTGGTTTTTTTTGGGCATTTTTTGCAAATGCTATCTCACCTTCTGTATTTATTGGAGCTATTTGGCCTCCAGTTGGATTACAATTATTTAATCCATTAGAAGTACCGTTACTTAATACTGTTATTTTATTAACATCTGGTATTACTATTACTTGGGCTCATTATGCTATGTATATTCCATCAAAAGATTATACAAAACAAGCTAAATTAGCTTTATTACTTACTATATTATTAGGAGCTATCTTTTCAGTTTTTCAAGGAATTGAATATTTAGAAGCTCCTTTTAGTATTAATTCAGGTATTTATGGTTCTATTTTTTATATGTTAACTGGTTTTCATGGTGCGCATGTTATTATAGGTACTATTTTTTTAATTGTTAATTATATTAGAATGAATAAACATCATTTCACTTATAAAGATCATTTAGGTTTTGAATTAGCGATTTGGTATTGGCATTTCGTTGATGTTGTGTGGATTTTTGTTTATTTATTTATTTATAGTCATCTATTCTTGTATCCTGATTATGGTTCAATAATAGGACTAGTGTAATTTTCGTTACAATTTTTACAGTTTTGTCTAAAGCAGTTTTGATTGCAGTTTTATTATTATGTTTTCTGCAGTAGTTTTTACATAGTTAGTTTATATGTATTTTATTTTATAGTTGGTTTTATACTATTTATTTATTTATTTTTATGTTAAATAATTTTTTTTTAGAAAATTTAGTTTCGTTAAATTCTTTTTTATTTACTGGGTTTATGGAAGTTTTTACTTTTTTTGATTCATTTTTACGAAATAATAGCAGTATCCTATTATTACAAATGTTATTGCCTTTTTTAGGTTTTTTATTTATTGTTTTTTACAATTCAGTTTCTAAAGTGATTGACTCTAGATTGATTTGGCAGTTGTCGTTTTGGTTATCACAATTTTCATTGTTTTTATCTTGTTTATTAGTATTCTATTATAATGAAAGTTCGTCTATTTTTCAATTTGGTTTTGAGTTGTCATGGGATTCATTTTTTAATATTCATTTAGCTTTTGGTTTAGATGGTGTATCTAGTTTATTGATACTATTAACTAACTATTTAATTGTGATTTGTATTTTTTTGAGCTGGTCTACAATTAGTTACAAGTTAACTACTCATTTAGCTTATTTTTTTTTATTACAATTTTTTTTAGTATTATCATTTTCAGTATTGGATTTAATGTGGTTTTATATTTTTTTTGAAGGTGTTTTGATTCCTATGTTTTTATTAGTAGGTATGTGGGGTGGTAGAGCTAGGAAAATTAGAGCTACATATCAATTATTTGTTTATACTGTTTTTGGTTCTTTATTATTATTATTTACAATTGTGTATTTATATTCTATTTGTGGTACTACTGATATTAGAAGTTTATATTTAATTGAATTACCATTTGAGATTGAATTGGTTCTATGGTTAGCTTTATTCATTTCGTTTTGTGTTAAAACACCTATGTTCCCATTTCATATTTGGTTACCAGAGGCTCACGTAGAGGCTTCAACAACAGGTTCTGTTATTTTAGCTGGGGTTTTATTGAAATTAGGTACTTATGGTATGTTTAGATTTTTAGTGCCTTTATTTCCTTTTGCTACAAAATTTTTTTCTATTTTTATATATGTTTTATGTATTTTAGCTATTATTTATATTTCTTATACAATTATTAGTCAAGTAGATTTAAAGAAAATTATTGCGTATTCTTCAATTGTGCATATGAGTTTCATTATTTTAGGGTTATTTAGTTTCAATTATTATGGTATTGAAGGTGCTATATTGATGATGATTAATCATGGTTTAGTTGCTGGTGGTTTATTTGTTTTAATTGGTTCTTTATATAAAAGATTTCATACTAGAATGGTGGTTTATTATAATTCTTTAGTTAGTTATATGCCTTTATTTAGTATTATTTTTTTTTTATTTATACTTTTTAATATTGGTTTTCCAGGTACTGGTGGATTTATTAGTGAAGTTTTGATTTTTTATTCTGTAGAATTCTTAAATCCTTCAATTTTAATTTTCATGTTTTTTGGATACCTTTTATCAGTTGTTTATTCAATCTGGTTATATAATAGAATTTGTTTTGGTTCAAGTACTTCTAGTTTTATTTCTTTATATATTGATTTGAAAGAGGATGAGGTTAGTTATTTTATTTCATTGGCTTTATTAGTAGTGTTAATGGGTATTTTTCCAAATTATTTATGTAAATTATTTAGTAATTCTATTTTTACTTTTTGTTTACAGTTTTATATTTAAAACTCCGAATTTATTAAAAGACATAGCTCAATCGGTAGAGCAGTTGGCTTTTAACCAAAGGGTTTTGGGTTCAAGTCCCAATGTCTTTATTTTAGTGATCTAGGAGTAGATTTAGTTTTATTGCATTAATTATTATTTTTTTAATGTAGGATATTAGTTTTAAAATTGTATTTATATATAATTTTTATTTTATTTGAGTTTGATCCTGGCTCAGAATGAACACTAGTAATTGGCTTAACACATGCAAGTTGAACGAAAAAGTATTATTACTTTTTAAGTAGCGTACAGGTGAGTAATACAGAAGAATATATCAAATAATTTAGAATAACTTACCTTAGATTTTATTAAAATCTATGTGAAATAATTCTAATAAAAGATTTATCGTTATTTATCTAGCTTCTGGAGAATTAGGTAGTTGGTAATTTAATAGATTACCAAGCCGATGATTCTTAGCTGATCTGAGAGGATGTACAGCCACATTGAGATTGAAATAAGGCTCAAACTTTTATTAAAGGCAGCAGTGAGGAATTTTAGACAATGAGCGAAAGCTTGATCTAGCTATATTACATGAGGATTTTTGGATTTATTCAAAACTCTTTCAATAAGGAAGATAATGACAGTACTTATTAAAGAAGTCCCGGCTAATCTCGTGCCAGCAGCCGCGGTAATACGGGAGGGGCAAGTGTTATTCGACCTGATTGGGCGTAAAGGGTGTGTAGGTGGTTGAATAAGTTAAAACTGAAAGTTTATATAAAATTTAAAATTAGTTTTATAACTATTCAACTAGAGTTATATAGAGGATAATAGTATTTCTGGTGGAGAGTTAATATTTCTAGATATCATGAAGGACTATCGAATGCGAAGGCAATTATCTGGGTATAACTGACATTGAGACACGAAAGCATAGGGAGCAAACAGGATTAGAGACCCTGGTAGTCTATGCTGTAAACGATGAATATTTTTTATTAAATATTATTTTATTTAGTAAATAAGCTAACGCATTAAATATTCCACCTGGGTAGTATGGTCGCAAGGGTGAAACTCAAAGGAATTGGCAGGAGTTCAGAAGAGCGGTGGAGCATGTGGTTTAATTCGATACAACGCGTAAAACCTTACCAATTCTTGTATTATAAGTTAATTAATTATTATAATTAATAATTATATTTATTTATAACAGGTGCTGCATGGCCGTCGTCAGTTTGTATTGTGAAATTTGGTTTATTCCTTTTAACAAACGAAACCCTTCTTTTTGGTTGTTACCATGTATTGGTGAATATTTAAAAAGAGATTCTTGAAGAAAGAATATTAAAAAAGGATGACGTCAGGTCTTTATGGCCTTTATGAATTGGGCTACACATGTGCTACAATGATATTTACAATGAGTAACAATGAAGTAATTCGGAGTTAATCTTTAAAAAATATCGTATTTTGGATTGTTCTCTGAAATTCGGGAACATGAAATTGGAATCGCTAGTAATCGCAAATTAGAACGTTGCGGTGAATATCAAATATGAACTTTGTACATACCGCCCGTCACGCCATGGAAGTTTTTGTTATTTGAAATTTAAGTTCTTATTTTTTTAAGTAAAAATTTATTTGAGTTTGTTTACTTAGTTTTACAATAAAAATTATTATTTTAAT
>Ga0114931_10005810_pt1 | contig 15252 bp, 13 predicted proteins | sample 2SBtaG_FD_89579 | JGI IMG/M metagenome (GOLD analysis project Ga0114931, IMG submission 89579) | Deep subsurface microbial communities from Kolumbo volcano to uncover new lineages of life (NeLLi) - 2SBTROV14_V59a metaG | ecosystem: Environmental > Aquatic > Marine > Volcanic | place: Kolumbo...
CAGAACTCAATTGTTTAAAAAAACTATGCGTCCTTTAATAATAACTTGAGATCAGAAGTATCAAGCTTTATGCCAGGCCCCATTGTAGAGGAAAGGCTGACAGCCTTCAAATAAATCCCTTTAGCCGATGAAGGTTTTAATTGAATTATTTTAGTAATAAAACTAATTATGTTATCACGCAGTTTATCAAGCCCAAATGAAGTTTTACCCAGCATAACATGGACAATCCCAGCCTTATCAACTTTAAAATCAACCTTACCTGACTTAATTTCTTTCACAACTCTGCCCACATCAAAGGTAACAGTACCTAGTTTAGCATTAGGCATCAGACTGCGCGGCCCCAGAACACGACCAATTTTACCCACAGTTCCCATCATATCGGGAGTAGCAATTGTTCGATCAAATTCTAACCAACCACCCTGGATCTTCTCAACAAGATCATCTCCGCCCGCAAAATCAGCACCTGCATCAAGGGCTTCTTTGACCTTATCACCCTTGGCAAAGACCAGAACTCTCTCAGTTTTACCAGTTCCATGCGGTAAAACAAGACTACTTCGGATCATCTGATCGGCATGACGAGGATCTACACCAAGCCGAACGGCCAAGTCTACTGATTCATCAAATTTTTCTCGCTTACAGGCCAGAGAAAGACCCAATGCCTCATCGAGTTTATACAAGGTTTCAGCATCTATTTTAGCCAAACTATCTTTATGTTTTTTCCCTATTTTTGCCATTGTTTACTCCACTTCCTCACAACCGGAATCTACGCTTCGCACGATACGACCACAATCGTATGCGGTTGTTTTAAAAATTTCAGATTAAAACATGAAAAGTTACGTGTTTTTAATCAGTAACGGTAATTCCGCAACTTTTTGCCGTGCCAGAAACAATCTGCATGGCAGCTTCGATGTCATAAGCATTCAAGTCGGGCATTTTTATCTCAGCAATTTCTTTAATTTGCTCTTTGGAAATTTTGGCAACACGCTCGCGCTTAGGATTGCTTGAGCCTTTCTTTAATTTCAAGGCCTTCATCAACAAAGTTGACGCAGGTGGGGTTTTGATGATAAAAGAGAAAGAACGATCTGCATAGACAGTTATTACCACTGGCGTCAGCATATCACCCTGACCTTGAGTCTTCGCATTAAAAGCCTTGCAAAACTCCATAATATTGACCCCATGCTGCCCAAGGGCCGGGCCAACTGGCGGCGATGGATTAGCCTTACCAGCGGGAATCTGCAACTTTATATAGCCTGTTATTTTTTTTGCCATTTTCCTAACTCCTAACCCGGCTTAGCCGAGGTTTCAAATATATAATATATAACCTAACTATCCCTTCGTAACCTGTATGTATTCCAGCTCAACAGGTGCTTCACGCCCAAATATACTAACCATAACCCTTACTCGACCCTTATCAGGGAACACCGTATCAACAACTCCCTGAAAATTGGAAAATGGCCCATCTGTAACTCGTACAGCATCTCCAATTTCAAATGATACTTTGGGCTTAGGTTTTAAAGCACCAGCCTTAACTCGGTTAATTATTTTATTGGCCTCAGCATCTGACAGTGGTTGCGGATGCAGATCATCACCAATAAATCCTGATATCTTAGGGGTATCAATGACGGTATGCCAGGTATCATCATTCAACTCCATGTTAATAAGGATATAACCAGGAAAGAACTTAACAGAAGAAGTCTTCTTCTGGCCCTTAACCATTTCCACGACTTGTTCAGTTGGAATTAATATCTCACCAAACAGATCTTCCTGTGACGCATTACGAATACGTTCTTCAAGGGCAATTTTAGCTTTCTCTTCAAAAGCAGAATATGTATTTACAATATACCAGCGCAGTGCCATTAAATTTCCTAGATTAAATTTACTTTAAAACAGAGCCAATTATTTTACCCAGAACCAAATCAACAGCACCAAGATAAAATGAAATCATCATTACAAAAACGACCATAACTCCACATGCTCCAATGGTATGCTTTTTATCAGGCCAAGTAATTTTACCGAACTCGGACTTAACATCACCAGAGAACTCTTTAATCTGCGCAATGCTAAATTTACTTGCAACCTTAGCATCTGGCGTTTGTTTGCCTTTAATTTTGCTCTTGTGTGCCATTGATTCGCCTATATACTTAATTACCCCACTAAAGTGGAAATTGACTTAGAACTTTTTAGGATAAGTGCCTTGGTGGTTTGCTTAACTTAAGCAATTTCAATAGCAATTCCCCTGTTTCTCGTTTTTTATGACAGACTATCAGCAGTATGGCACTAAAAATCAAGCATCTATTTAAATTTGGCAGGCCAGGAAGGATTCGAACCCTCAGCCCTCGGATTTGGAGTCCGATGCTCTACCATTAGAGCTACTGGCCTGTACAATTAAAACAGGTACGTGCCAAATAAGATGGAATTAAGCTACTATTTAGTTTCTTTATGAATGGTATGAGAACGGCAAAAACGACAATATTTTTTTAACTCTATTTTTTGAGGAGTCTTACGCTTATTTTTGGTGGTAGTGTAGTTGCGCTGTTTGCACTCTGTACACCCCAATGTGATGATATCTCTCATTATTATGCCCGTATCATTTATAGATGTGATCTATTTTATTAAGAACTGCACTAAATAGTCTGGGGGCAAAAATACAATTTGCCCCCAGACATTAAAAAAACAATCTTGCTTAAAGCTTATTTACAAGTTTCAAGCAGTTATTCAATAATCTCGTTAATAACACCCGCACCAACTGTACGCCCGCCCTCTCTGATAGCAAAACGCAAGCCAACGTCCATGGCGATAGGTGTAATCAATGCTCCTTCAACCGATACGTTATCTCCTGGCATTACCATCTCAACACCTTCAGGAAGGGTTACGATTCCGGTCACATCCGTGGTGCGAAAGTAAAACTGCGGACGATAACCATTAAAGAAAGGAGTATGACGTCCTCCCTCTTCTTTGGTCAGAATATAACATTCAGCCTTAAACTTAGTATGCGGGGTAATTGTGCCAGGGGCCGCCAAAACCTGACCACGCTCAATTTCTTCACGCTTAATTCCGCGCAGGAGTACGCCAACGTTATCACCAGCCTGGCCTTCGTCCAAGGTTTTACGAAACATCTCTACTCCGGTTACCGTAGTCTTCTGCGTCTCTTTTATACCAACAACTTCTATTTCCTCACCAACTTTTACAATTCCACGTTCAATCCGGCCAGTAGCGACTGTACCACGACCCGATATTGAGAATACATCTTCTACGGGCATTAAGTATGGCTTATCTATCTCGCGCTTCGGTTCAGGTACGAACGAGTCTATGGCGGCCATAAGTTCCCAAATACAAGCGGTATACTTCTCGTCACCAGGATTTTCCAAAGCCTTTAACGCACTGCCTTTTATAATAGGAGTATCGTCACCAGGAAATTCATATTTATCAAGTAGTTCACGAAGTTCCATATCAACTAACTCAATCAACTCTTCATCATCGACCATGTCACATTTATTCAAAAATACGACCACTGCGGGAACACCAACCTGACGTGCCAGGAGAATATGCTCACGTGTCTGAGGCATGGGGCCGTCATCAGCTCCAACCACAAGAATTGCGCCATCCATCTGGGCTGCACCGGTAATCATATTCTTGATATAATCGGCATGGCCCGGACAATCAACATGGGCATAATGACGTGTTTCAGTCTCATACTCTACATGAGCCGTGGCGATAGTGATACCACGTTCTTTCTCCTCCGGCGCCTTATCTATATCGGAAAAGCCTGTGCTATCGGCAAACCCCTTAGTCGCTAATACCGCTGTAATCGCAGCAGTCAGCGTAGTTTTGCCATGATCGATATGACCGATAGTGCCTATATTAACATGCGGTTTTGTTCTTTCATATTTTTCTTTAGCCATATCAAGCCTCCACGCCAAATTATTGTTTTAATTTAGGCCGCCTTAAAAATTCGCCTTTCGGCTCAATTGCAGCCTCATCACCAAAAACAAAAGACTCACATACCCCAGTATGTTGCGCTTTTTAATTTTGGCATTCCTCGCACCCAAACCAAAAATCTAACACCCCACAAGGGGGTATAAGTGCCTTATTAGATTCTTTTCTAAAAAACAGGTAAGCGGAGCGAAACGTAGACTCCGAGAAAACAATCTGTAAGGCACTAATTTTTAAAGGTACCTTGTAATATCTTTTTTCTACCTGGAGCCCACGACCGGATTTGAACCGGTGACCTCTTCCTTACCAAGGAAGTGCTCTACCTACTGAGCTACGTGGGCAGAAAATCTATCATCGGGAAATAATACTATTATATGAAACCGACCAACTATCCTTTATGACCGGAACAATCTACGTAGATTGGAGCGGGAAACGAGAATCGAACTCGCGACCCTCAGCTTGGAAGGCTGATGCTCTACCAATTGAGCTATTCCCGCAACAAAACAAAATCATACTGTTATAAGAATGGTGGAGGGGGGAGGATTCGAACCTCCGAAGGCGTCGCCGACAGATTTACAGTCTGTTCCCTTTAACCACTCGGGAACCCCTCCAATATTCAACAAATATATCTTAAAACAAAAACTATGTAACAAAAATGGAGCTGGCGATGGGACTCGAACCCGCAACCTACGGTTTACAAGACCGTTGCTCTACCAATTGAGCTACGCCAGCATAACGGGGGAACATAACCTAAGGTCAAACAAACTTCAAGACCTTTTTTCAAGAATAAATATCTTGTCAGGTTTTAGACCTCTTCCTTACTGCCAGCAAAGCCACTATCGCGATAACGTTCAAAAGCCATGGCAAAAGTTCTGTAAACAAGATGAGCAAATTTTGAATACGGCATATACAAGAAAAGCATCATAATTGAGACCAAATGGCAGAAATAAAAGAGATAGGCCAAAAACGGCAAGCCCGCCAATCGAGTCAATTCAGCCAAAATACCCGTAACACCGACAGCGGCAATCTCATAAATCAAGAACCAGTCGTAAAAGGTTCCAGACTTGCCAGATTCGCTCTCTTCTTGTGATCTATTGCCCCACAACACAATAATTCCATAAATGAGAGCAACAGCACTGACATTTGCGAGAATCTTAATGGGATCCCATAAAGGCAGTGGCCCGTGCAATGACGGTACGGCAATACCAATAAAATCTTTTAAAATAAAGCCATAGGTAGTCACAATTAACAAGCCAATAAAGGCATACATCAGGGGTTTATGTCCACGAGCGCGATCTTTATTTGCCCCGCACTCGTTAAAGCGATTATGGGAAATAATTTCTTTTACAGAAGGCCATAAAAAATCGTTCAAAAACTTTCCACATGATGGCCGCCAATCAGTATTAGCGTTGGTATTTTTACACATTTCCTTCCACATAGTAGATACACCCCTATAGGCAGAAAATAGTGCAAGACCAGCAGTTGGCAGCATTATAAGATCTATGAACATTGTGGTCTTGGTAAGATATTTAAAATCCCAATGACCAAAAAAATGACCAAAATCAATTTCGCCCGCAGGCAAATGCATGCCGCCGGAGATGTACCACATAATCAAAATGATAGCAGCAGGAATACCAATCAAAAGCGGTAAATTTTTGGCAGAGGTAGTTAGTTTGGCCAAACCACTGGGGAAACCATAATGCGTATAGGCATAAGCCCTGATAGCACCCAGAACATCACCAGGCTTTGCACCGCGCGGACAATAGGCGGTACAATCACCACATTGATGGCATAGAAAGACATCAGGATCAGCAACCAGTTTGTCCTTCAAACCCCACTGAGCCCATATCATTTCCTTCCGGGGGAAGGGTTTTTTATCACCCGACAGAGGGCATACCACTGAGCACGTTGCACATTGATAGCATTTTTTAAGGGTGTCACCACCCGCCCCTTTAAGGTATTTAATAAATTTTAAATCAGGATTGATCTGCATTTATTTTCTCCTTTAAAATTTTATAAGCTCACAATACAAATAGAGGCTGATGAGTATTGCTAAGGCAATACCCATCAGCCTCTATTACGTTAAATCTTATATTAGAAGCCCTTGAAGGGGTTAGGTCCAAGCTCAATAATCTCTTCAACGAACTCGTTAATTATATCCGGGATCTTATCATAATCGGTTATGGCAACCTGCCTGGTGGTGCAACGTTCTGGTTCAAGCCCCAAGGTTCCGAGGGTATCGCCAATATTTTCCATCCGTTTATTGGCAATTTCTGAGCCCTTGACAAAGTGGCATTGATAGTCATCACCATACTTACAGCCCAGTAATATCACACCATCCATCCCGGAAGACATAGCGTCCTTAATCCAGACCATATTAACAGAGCCAAGACAACGAACCGGAATAACACGTACGAGGTTGTTAATCTTGTTGCGCCGCATACCAGCCATATCAAGGGCCGGATAAGCATCATTTTCACAAACGAGAGCAAGGATTCTTAATTTATCCTCATCATCGTCAGGAACCTCAATGGCCTTAATCATAGAGCCAATCATGTCAACATTGTAATCCTTGAAGCCAATGATTCTCTCTGGGCATGCACCCATACAGGTACCACAACGACGGCAGCGAGTAGGATTTGGCATCGGTGTACCCTTCTCGTCATCATCTAAGGCACCAAATGGGCATTCTTCCGTACAACGCTTACACTGTGTACATCTTTGAAAGAAAAATTCAGGAAAGGTTTTGTCTCCAGAGCGAGGATGCACAGCCACGCCACGATCGGCGGACTCAATACATTGAATTGCCTTTAAAGCCGCACCAGTGGCATCATCTATGGTTTCTTCCATATTTACCGCCTTACGAACACCGCCGCAGGCATAAACTCCTGTACGGCGAGTTTCATATGGAAAGCAGATAAAATGGGAATCGGCATAACCCTCAAAGAGATCCAAATCCAAAAAGGCCGGGCCTTGACGATAAGCCAGATTAATAGTGGGCTCATCCTTGGTGGTTGCAACCATACCGGCAGCCAAAACTACCATATCAACATCAAGAGAAACATCTTCATTTAACAGAGTATCTTGCATAGACACCGTAAGGCCTGCGCCACTTTCTTCAACCATAGTGACCGCAGCCTTGGTTAGAAAGATACCTTCATCATCCTGAATACCTTTATAGAACATTTCCATATGCCCTGGAGTCCGCATATGCTGATAGAGGATAAAGGCCTGGCCATCCGCATTATCTTCCCGCACATACTTGGCCTGCTTCAAGGCAACCATAGAGGTGACAGAGTTACAATATGGAAAATCGTAATCATTTTCTTTACCACCTGGACTCTGAATAAAAGCCACTTTTGCAGGTACTTTGCCCTCTTTGGCAAGTTTTTCAAATTCAGCGTTGGTAACCACATTTTTTAATTTACCATAACCCAAATGCTCATATTCAGAAACATCAGCGGGTTTCCAACCGGTGGCAAGTACTACACCGCCAAAATCAGCAGCCTCAGGATTTTCCTGCATATACGGATTTTTGCCCGCATTAGGATCTTCCATATCGCCCTTATCAATGGCATCCTGTTCGTCAGCTGCTACCTTAGCAGGAGCATCCCATTCTGAATCAGTGCCAGCCGCTTTAAAGGTCACCTTATAGGCTCCAGGAGCGCCAGCTATTCGAGCTACTTCTGTTTCAGTCTTAACAGTGATATTGGAGTCACTATCAACATCATTTACCATATCTGCAATGGTGGGATTTTGCAGATCAGTCCAGGGTGCCGCAGTAGGGAACTGCTTACGCCAGCCCAGTGCCTTGCCGCCAAGCACAGCAGCCTTTTCAACCAAGGTTACTGCATATCCAGCCTTGGCAGCCTCTTTGGCCGCCGTAAGACCCGCAATACCACCTCCCATTACCAGAATACTTTTGGTAATTTGCTCCAACTGATACGCCTCTGGTAAATCCTGCTTATCCGCTTTCACAACAGCCATACGCATATTATCAGAAGCTAATTCCTGTACGTATTCAGCATCAGGTTCCTCCCCCTGACACCAGACACATTGCTCACGAAGATTGGCGCGAGTAACTATTTTATCATCACCAAAATTGAACTCATCCTGCATTACCCGCCAGGAACAAGCCCCAATACTTATGGTGTTTACACCGTCCTTAATATCCGCTTCAATAAGAGCCCGGCCATCTTTACTACAAAGAGCCGCATGCGTCTTACAGTCAACACTCATCTCAGATGAAATATCCCCGGTAAGTGCCTCAATATCCAGAGCCTCACCAATTCCACATCCTGTACAGATATATGCTTGTTTTTTCTTATCCATCTACTTATCTCCTTGATGCTTGAACTGCTTTCAGGGCAGCCGCTGTTGAGTTCTGGGTCGCGGTAACAACATCGGAGGCCTTTCTGGCACATCCGGCAGACAACATTGCTTTTGCCTCATTGCTAATGATAAATCCATTGTTATCGACCTCCGCACCAAATCCAGCCGCCTGTGCTTTGGCCGCTGGTTCCATACCAGTAGCAAGGACAGCCAGATCGACCTTCTGCTGAATTTTATCACCGGTAACGGCGTTCTCGGCTATCATCGTTACACCGCCATCACTCTCGGGAACAATATCAGCAACCTTGCCCTTGATAAAATGCGTATTAGGATCGTCCATGAGTTTGGCCCTAAAGTTCTCATACTTACCAGGAGTCCGGAGATCAATATAAAATACATAAATGGGGGCCTCAGGATAACGCTCCCGAATATAGGTAATCTGCTTCATGGTTGCCATACAACAAATATAAGAACAATATTCCAGATGATTCTCGTCACGAGAACCAGCGCATTGAACAAAGCCAAAGCTCTCTGGTTCTTTATTATCACCTGGACGCAGAATTTTTCCAAGGGTCGGGCCCGCAGGGGCGGCAAGACGCTCCATCATCATATTGGTGATAATGGCATCGGATTGATTAAATTTGAGATTGTCCATTTTAGCAGGGTCATAGGGATTCCATCCAGTTGACCAGGCAATGGAGGCGACATTAAGGGTAAATGTCTTAGGGGCCATATCCAACTCGATGGCATCATATTTACAAGCCTCAACACATTTCCCGCACTTAGTACAGGCCTTGGCGTCAATAGCATATTTCATCGGCATAGCCATTTCATGGGGCTTATAGATGGCGCGGGTCTTGTCCATATTAAAGTTAAAGTCGTTATCGCGTTCTTCCGGACAAACTCCAACACATTCATTGCATGCAGTACAATTGCTATTAACCATGCGCGGTGTTGTTTCAAGAGTAACTTCGTAATTTCCTGCATCACCCGACACGCTCTTAATCTGAGTCATTGTATACATGCGGATCTTACGGTTATTCTTAATGCGCTTGAAGTTGATCTCCATACCACAGGATGGAGGGCATAATTTGGGAAAGTATCGATTTAACTGCGCCACCCGCCCGCCCATATAGGCATTTTTCTCAATAATAAATACGTCCTTACCAACCTCTGCGGCTTCCAAGGCTACAGTCATTCCACTGATGCCACCGCCTACGACCAGCACCGCTCCCATAGGGGCTGCTCCACCTGCGTCTGTCATGCCACTCCTCCATAAAAATTAAGTTAATAAATAGTTATTTCTCTTGGCTCAATCAAGTTACCGCCAGTTACTATAACTCAGCCAAATTAAATAAGCATACATTGCTCAGATTATAGAAAAATCTCCAGACGCTGAAACAACGCCTGGAGATTTTCTCATGCATCATAATGATTGCTTAGCAAGCCAATCTTTTTCCTGATTCTAAATTAGATCCAGGGGTCTGTCTCAAAGATGTTGACACAGGGTACCTTCTCACACTTCCATTCCTCATTCTTGGGATCGAATGTGGAGTTAACAAAACACTTCCAGTTCTCATCGTCAACTGCCGGGAAATCTGACCGATAGTAGAAACCCGGGAAGCGAGATTCCTTACGGAACTCAATGTGACGAATGTGAGTCTCAACACACCAGATACGGTGGTAATTCTCCCAACAACGCAACAACTCGTGCAAGTCGCCAGCAGCCATCTTGGCAGCATCTTCACGAAGCATCCGCAGAAGATCAAGACAGATATTCAGCATTTTGCCTGATGTCATGTAGTATGTAGCAACACCGCCGCCATACTCATCGGTGGCCTTCATGAGGCGCATCATCAAGCCGGCAGGCTTAACGTAGTTCGGGTTAACATCGGCAGAAGTAGAAGCACCATTGAACTCATGATACAACTTAACCGGTGCATAGACCTCATCCGCAAGTTCCTGAGCAGTCTGTGTAAGTTCAGGTACAAAGTCAGCATTATCACGAGCGTATTTTACCATCTGCTTAGCGGCTATACGACCCTCACAGTGAGAGCCAGAGGAGAACTTATGACCAGAAGCGCCAACACCATCACCAGCAGTGAAGAGACCGTTAACAGTAGTCATACGGTTATATCCCCATTTGTACTGGTGAGAACGAGGGCCGTCAATAGTCGGAACCCAATCTTCATCAGGACCAGATGTCCAGATACCACAACAACCGGAATGAGATCCCAGCATGTAGGGTTCGGTCGGCATAATTTCGGAGCCAACTTTCTCAGGCTCAATGTCCAGACCAGCCCAGAGACCAGCTTGCCCTACAGACATATCCAGGAAATCTTCCCAAGCTTCTGATTCCAGTTCTTTCCAATACTTCTTCAGAGCCTTTTCATCCATACCGCCAGCTTTCTTCTCATCCAGGAAAGACTTAAGAGCAACGTCAGTAGCCATATAGATTGGGCCGCGACCTTCCTTCAACTCGTTCAGCATCAGGTGGTTACGAAGACAGGTGGGAGTAACCGCAGACGCACCGTATGGCATGAATTTCTTCAACTCTTCAGTAGCAGAATCAGCATTGGCATAGAACTCACCAAGGCCATTCTGCACTCTGCCCTTAAAGAGCAAGAACCAAGCACCAACAGGGCCATAACCATCTTTGAAACGGGCCGGGGTGAAACGATTTTCCATCATGGTCAGAGTAGCACCTACCTGAGCACACATGGTGTAAGTGGAACCGGCATTCCAAACAGGATACCAGGCACGGCCTTTACCTTCACCAGTTGAACGGGGACGGAAAATATTTACGGCACCACCACAGGCTACCATCATCACCTTACATTTAAAGACATGAACCTTGTTTTCACGGGTAGAGAAACCAACCGCACCAGCAATGGTATTTTCTTTATTTTTGTCAAGCAGCAACTTAACGATAAAGATTCTCTCAAGGCAATTTTCTTCACCCAGAGCAGCCTTAGCAGGCTCAGCAACGATACACTTATAAGACTCACCGTTGATCATAACCTGCCATTTACCTGTACGTACGGGCTGACCACCTTCCGGCAGAGTCTTGGCCTGAGCTTTACCCTTGGCACCATCTAAGGTGTGTCCATCGGGATCTTTCTTCCAAATGGGCAGACCCCATTCTTCAAAGAGATGTACAGAATCATCAACGTGACGACCCAGATCGTAGATCAAATCCTCACGTACGATACCCATGAGATCATTACGAACCATCTTGACGTAATTCTCAATGGGATTCTCACCAATATAGGTGTTAATAGCTGAAAGACCCTGAGCAACAGCACCTGAACGTTCCATTGCGGCCTTGTCAACCAGAGTGATCTTCATATCGGCCGGAGCCCATTTTTTGATCTCAAATGCAGCACCGCAAGCAGCCATACCACCACCAACGATCAGAGCATCGGTCTCATGCTCAACAATTTCCGGATCAACTACCGCTGCGATTTCACCAATCGGCTTATTTGGTAACGCCATATTGTTATCCTCCTTAAAAATTATACTTGGCTAGATTATTAAATTAATTTATTTGTTCATGTGGGCTGGATCTGGATTCTTCAACTCTTTCTCAGTAGAAAGATTTTCATCATCGAGATTCGCACCTTTCAGGTCCAAATATGCATTGGCAGCACCTTCAGCGGTAGTCCGAATCGGGAACTTAAAACGTTTCATGTTACCATTACGGAACTTAACGGTCCACATAATGGAATCAGAGCTGCGCATTGGATGTACTTGACCACCCAAAGGCACAAAGTCAGAGTATCCACGAACTGCAATGGCTCCCTGAGGACAGATTTTAACACATGAATAGCACTCCCAGCAGGCATCAGGCTCTTGGTTATAAGCCCTCATTTCCTCTGTATTAAGCACCATCAAGTCGTTCGGGCAAATGTACATACAGGCAGTTTTATCTCCACCCTTACAGCCGTCACATTTTGAAGGATCTACAAAACTTGGCATTTAAATACCTCCTCACATTGGATTGAATGTTAGACGCCGCAATTTACGACGCCAGTTCTAAAAAAAAACAAGCAAGCCTCATTACAAGCAAACAGTCCTCATCCTAAGCACACTTAGTACCCTGCAGATTGTTTTCTCGGAGTCTACGCTTCGCTCCGCTTACCTAATTCTTTAGAAAAAATCTATTTAAGGTGCATTTCTCCGATCCCCATCGCAGGGTATTAGAATAAACGCGTTTACAAAAGCCAAATAAAACTTGCTATAAACCAGAAATTATTCAGCCCACACATCGTCTCTACTCTATTTATAAGGTTACTGAAATAACGTTTTTTCTCAGTAATACATCTTGTCATAATGACATTTTGTAAAAATCTTGAGAGAGTAATTAATGAGTGAGCGTTCATTTTCCAAGACATCTTTTATATTTTCCACTTCTAAAAGTCAAGAAAAAAAATGAATTCCATCATCATTATTAATCTGCTCTTTTAATTCTCAATTGATGCAGGCAATAATATATTTGACACTATTATGTGTGATGATTACTATCTACGCAATTTTCAATACTTAAATCATAAGTGCGCACAGCAGGGCGTCCCTGAAACCCTTACATTCCGAGATGTTATAAAGTAAGCGGTACGACCATGATCCTATGCGAGAGTGTGATTTGTTGAGCACTTACCTTAAATCTTACAAGGATACATAATGACGGATAAAAAAGCAGATAATACCACAAACTTCTCTAGTCAAGAAAAAAACCCGAGTAACATATTGCCCAAAAAACTCACCCTGGACAGCAAAATTCAATTTCGTTGCCATCCCGGTGTTTCCTGTTTTACCGAATGTTGTGGTCATATTGACATCATCCTGACCCCTTTTGACATCCTCTGCCTGCGCAAAAGAATAGGCATTGATGCTGATGAATTTATCCTGCGTTACACCAAGCCCACATTTATCCAAAAGACCGATATGCCTGGAGTACAAATACACCTTACGAAAGAGGGCCGTTGTCCCTTCGTTACGGAAGAAGGCTGCCTGGTTTACACCGACCGTCCTTCCGCCTGTCGTTACTACCCTGTCGGCATGGCTGATTTTCACGAAGGAAGTCAGGAAGACCAGGAAACTGAGAAATTCTTCTTTATGGTTAAGGAAGATTACTGCAAGGGACATCTGGAAGACAAGGTTTGGACCGTGCGGGAATGGCGGGCTGACCAGGAATTGGACGAGCGTGACGAACTAAACAAGGGTTGGATGGAACTGGTCATGCGCCGCAAGTCATTTGGTTACCAGGCCACCCTAAGCGAGCAAGCCCAGAAGATGTTCTTTATGGCCACCACAAATCTGGATAAGTTCCGGAGTTTTCTCTTTAATAGCTCATTTTTGGATACATACGAAGTTGATCAGGAGACCTTAAACCAAATCAAGGAGGATGACATTGCTCTTTTGAAATTCTCCTATCTATACCTCGCCTCATCGTTATTTGGCACCAATGATCTGAAGATTAAAAATAAGAAAATCAGACAGCGTGCCGAGGCTATAAAAGCTAAGCAGGGGGACGCCGAAGAGGATGCCAGGAAACTCTATGAGCAGTTACAAGAAGACAAAACAATGATGCAAAAAAGACTGGACGAGAAGAATAAGGTCAAACTTTGATAGCGTTGTAAAAAGTGCCCAAAAGGGGCGAACAGCCGTTCGCCCCTACTTTAATAACATCTCGGAATGTAAGGGTTCCAGGGACGATTACACAGTTTCTGAAAGCTCTCCCACATCATACAAGAGACGCACCGCCCCCACGACACCCAGCGGAATGCAGAGAAACTGTAAAAAGGGTATGGCCAGCACACAAAACACTCCCACTCCAAAACCGCTCATCGAGGCGGCATGTCTAAAAACAATCCGACGCTGATCTCTAAATGTCAAGTGCTTACGAGTAAACACATAGCCATTATATTCCAGCACCAAAAATAAAGCCGTCCAGGCCATGGACAAAACCGGATAGAGGGCCGTCCCCAAGATAGGCAGCAGATGCAAAAGCAATAAGAGCAGCATGCCAGCCACAAATACCGCAATTTTTTCCCCTTCACTGATCAAAGTTCGCACAGTATCCTGCCAGAATATTTTCCAGGAAAAGGGGGCATCATTATTCATGCCAGTCAATATTTTTTCTGTCTGTTCAGACAATACGTCATTAAAGGGCGAGGATATAAGACTGCCAACAACCGCAAAGGTAAAAAAGACCAGCACCAGAATGACTAGAATAGCGGCAACAATAACAAAGTAATTTAAGATCAGCCAATACCAGGCATCGCCCTGCGGCAGGCGTGACATAACCATGTCCTGGAAATAATTGAAGCCAAAATAAATCACCAGGACAAAGCTTAAGAGGTTAATCAGGAATGGCAGAATAACAAATTTATACAAACTGGTATGCCTACGGATAAAAGTAAAGGCATTAAAGGGATACAAAAAACCTCTGGTAAATCTGACAGCGGTACGACCACGATCGTATGCGAGTGAGTTCCGGGACTGATTATCATTCATATTATGCCGTTATTGCCGACTGGTAATTTGATGTGAAAAGGGGTATTCGTCCCAGCTTCTGCTAGCTCCATCCTCGCTGAGGGGGTGGGACAGAGCATCCAGGTTTCCGCCCAACTCCTTAAATGATCCCAAAGGAGACAGACAGCCCCATTCCAGTTCCTTTTCCAACTCCCTTGGTGGTAAAAAATGGGTCAAATATCTGACCAATTATTTTCGATGAAATCCCTAAGCCGGTGTCAGCAATGATAATCTCAACGGCATGAGACACCTCATCAAATTTGAGCCATATTCCAGCAACACCTTCACTAATAATAGCATCATGGGCGTTATTAATCAAATTAACAAAAACCTGCCGCAATTTACCACGATCTACCTTAGGAAAGAGAGGAAATACTATGACGAAAAAATCAGTCTACAGCATATGCGGAATGTGTACAGTACGCTGCCCTATTCGTGTCGAAGTCGAAGACA
>Ga0114931_10005811_pt1 | contig 15250 bp, 16 predicted proteins | sample 2SBtaG_FD_89579 | JGI IMG/M metagenome (GOLD analysis project Ga0114931, IMG submission 89579) | Deep subsurface microbial communities from Kolumbo volcano to uncover new lineages of life (NeLLi) - 2SBTROV14_V59a metaG | ecosystem: Environmental > Aquatic > Marine > Volcanic | place: Kolumbo...
GGTAAAGGCCTGGGTAAATCGTTGATGACTGAAGAGGGAATCAGCCTTTTGTAGCATCGGGTTAATAGAATTTGCCAGCCCCGGTAGGAGTTGAAACACCAGGAGCGAGATTATTATAAAGACTTTTTTAATCATTGGGTTTGCAATTAAAATCTAAGCTGCTACATTTGCACTCGCAAATAAGGAAAATGGGCTCCACAAAAGCAAATTTTACTTTATAAATGGCTGACGGGCTAGCTCAGCTGGTAGAGCAACGCCCTTTTAAGGCGTGGGTCCTGGGTTCGAGCCCCAGGCCCGTCACTTTTGGCGTTTTATAACGCACCAAAACGGTTAATAAATTGCTATGATTAGCGTTTATTGGCCGTTTTTGCTATATTAGCGTTTGTAGAATGAATCGTAATAAAGCAACATAAACCGCAAATTGTTTTACAGTTTGTTTTACACCATGTTTTACAGTTAGCCTAATATCTTATGAGCGTGATGTTCGCTGCCGTGTTTAATCGGACTTAGCTTCAGTAAGTCTTCTGTCTCTGGTATTTTGAGACACCTGTCATATTTCATGTTTTCAATAAAATATCGTTCTCATTACTGGGTTATGCTAGATTTCTACTTGCTTTTAAGTGTATCAAAAGACAACCCTATTTGTTGATTTATTTTGTCCATAAGGGTAATCAAATCCAAGATATCCTTATGAGTCATTTTACTGCTTTCGGTTTTTCCCTTCAATAAACAATGTGTAACTTCTTCAATTTCATGATACAAGCCATTTCCTTTATAAGCAATATCAATAATTTTATTCAGTTCTTTATTTTGCCAGATAGAAAGCCTCTTTGAATGGTGAAAAGGACTATGCATCTTTATTGCACCTTTATCCCCGTAGATAATTGCTTCTGTAGGTGTTTCGGCTTCGAAGGTAGATTCAAGAACGGCTTTTTCACTATTATTATAATCAAATAGCATGGCACAATAACTATCAACTTGCGTGTTAGAAATTCGTGCCATTGCTTTAATATCGTTAGGAATTCCAAGGGTAAGTAAACTTAAGTAGATTGGATAAATACCTATATCTAATAGCGATCCGCCACCAAGACTTCGATTAAATAATCTACCATTTGGATTTGTATCTCCTTTGAATCCAAAATCTGCCCTCATAAATTTAACATCGCCAATAATTTTACTTTTAATAAGCCCAAGAAGTTTTTCTGTAGAAGGAATAAAACGAGTCCATAAGGCCTCCATTAGAAACAAATTTCTTGAACTTGCTTCTTCGATCATAATTTTCACCTCATTTGTGTTGACACCCAAAGGTTTTTCGCACAGGACCGATTTTCCTTCCTGCAAACACATCATGGTGTTTTCAAAATGAAAAACATGTGGTGTCGCAATATAAACCACATCAATTTCAGGATCCTTTGCTAGTTCTTCATAAGAGCCATAATACCTGGTTGCAGAATATTTCTGACTAAATTGTTTTGCTTTGTCTAAACTTCTTGAGGCAACTCCATGTAGTTTGCCATTAGGCATTAAGATTAAATCATGGGCGAAATTATTGGCAATATTTCCTAATCCTAATATTCCCCAATTTATTGTTTTTGACATAAAATATAAATTAATCTGATATTACCACCATCAACCAGAAGTTTACCTTCTACAGCCCATGGCCTTTACCAAAGTTATAGGACTCTCATGAAAAAGAGCGTCTTTCTTTGAAAGAAATGCTGAGCTGGCAAATTTTTGTTCATTAGAAAAAAGTCTAGATTTGAGCCGTCTTAAGAATGGGTATATTACAGTTGGGCGATGGCTCGCCTTGAAAAAATGGATTCATTGAACTTAGGCGTTATACTTCTTATTGGTTTTGATAGAGCAACTTTCCTGTCGCAATATCTGACCCTGCCTGTAAACGATAAAAATAAACTCCTGGTGATACATTTACCTGCGACCAATCAACGGTAAGTAGTCCGTTATTGTTGGCCTTAGTAAGGATACTTTGCCCAAATTGATTATAGATGGTGATTTTAATTGGCTGATTACTCACATCATCCAGTTGCACAAATACATTCTTACTAGAGGGATTTGGATAAATTTTAAACCTGGGGTTAATTCTATTTGGTTCGATACCAGTTACCAGATTTTTATTTATGGTAAAAATGCCACTCTCGTCTTCATAAACAACTCCTGCGATATTCATTTGCAATTTAATCTTGGCTTGTGAGGTAGGCATATCAGGCACTTGCCAATCATACGACAATGTATCTGCATCAATATTGCTTTCGATGGTTTCCCAGGTAGTACCATTATCTACTGAATATAAAAGGCTCCAGTTATCAAAAGAGACAAAGCCATTAACCTCCCAGGAAATATTTTCTGTAGTCCCAACGGTGAAATTCTCATTACCCATTGGATAGTCTAAGATAAGTGGATTGAACACACCAATTGAAAACTCTTCACTTATACTTTCATAGTTATCTACTACATTATCCATTACTATTTTAATTTTTGCATGAGAAGTCATGATATCTGGCACTGTCCAGGTGAAGGTTAGTTGTGATACCGGCAAGTCAATACCTAAGTCCTGCCAGGTAACACCTCCGTCTTCGGAAAAGTATAAATCCCAGTTGTTTTGTGGGTGACTAATCAGGATATGCCACTTAATAATAACTATTTCATTAGGATCATATTTTTCTCCGCCTACAGGATTATCAAGTTTTACATGGGCAAAACTATTGGAGGAAATAAACAGTAATAACAGCCATTTAGTTAAGGTTTTCATAGTTTAATGATTGAACTTATTAATAGTTTAAACATGAATTTGTTTAAAAAAGTTACTTTATCCAATGTTTTTTATCAGAAAGATATTAATAACTCATGAATATGTAGGTTTTTATTTAGAATCTTAACGCAAGTTTAATTGTATGATGGACTTCTGTGCTAAGTATGAAAATTGATATACTTATTGGTTCACCCAAAGATTTGTTAACACAAAATTAATATCAAATAGCAGGTGAAGTAAATAAACTTAATCTACATTTGAACCAGAAAACAGTAGCTAAATGTTACTGCTAAGTTAGAAGCGGCATTGGTATAATAAAATTGGGTGTCGCCACAGGATTTATTAAGAGAAATCCTACAGCAGCTTCCACCATTACAGTGGAGGTTTTTTTTGTGCCAAATTTTACTCTTTATTCTCTACATCATCTATCCACGACATTAGTGCCATCATATTAGGGAAGCCTATAGTAGGGGTAGAAAGCAGTGCTACATGCCTAATTTCGGCAAAAGAGATACCCATACGTCTTGCTTTACGTACATGTGCATGAAAGGCGCCCTGGGTTTTTGAACCACCTGAAATGGCAATTTTTATTAATGCTCTGGATTTTTCATCTAAAGGGCCAGCCTGATGAACAGCATCACCCAATTCACTGTAAGCCTTGGCAACATCAGGATAGTTATTATTAAAATTAGTAAAATGTTTAGGGGGTTGATCGCTCATGGTAATTTTAATTATTGTTGATACTTATTGGGTAAATATAGTTAGAATTTAAATATTTTTCGAAATTGCCAAACGATTGATTTTACCGGTTGGGGTTTCTATAAATCGCTTGGCATAAAGGAATTCTTTTGGTTTTTCGTAAGGGTCCAGGAATAACGACCAATTTAATTCATCGAGTGCTCTTATAGGCGTTTCACATTCAATAATCAGCACGACCTTTTCTCCCAGAGTATCGTCTGGTGTAGCCGTAATAAAAAACCGATACTCCAATCCAAGCTCATAGAAAGCCTTGGCTATTTTCTTTTCTAAAGTCTCTATCTGTATTTTTACGCCTCCTGAATTTATAGTATGGTCTACCCGTCCCAACCATATAAAACTATTTTGGCTTGGCATTACTACCAAATCGTTGGTGATTAGCATTTGATGTTGCGTAACAGGGCTTGATACTGTTAAACAGCCACGTTCATCTTGCCCTATTACTACATTTTCTAAAACAGTAAAAGGTTCTTCATAAATAGGATTAATTTGCCGTAAAGCAAAATGAGAAAGGGTTTCTGTCATGCCGAAAGTAGCATAAATTTTAGCGGATGATTGTTTTATCTTTTCTTCGAGGGCCAAAGATATTGGGGCGCCTCCTACAATAACGGCCCGGCATTTTTCGAGCTTTAGTTTTGTTTCAGGAACCGAAAGAATTTGTTCTAATTGCAAAGGTACTACGGCCATAAAATCTATAGTAGTATCCACCTCCAACAGAGGATTGCTGCGTGGCTCTATGGCAATGATTTTGGCTCCGGAATCAAAGGTTCTTACCAACATTATGCTGCCGGCAATGAATGCCGTATTAAGGCATACCAAAACCGTATCTGCGGGCGAAAGGTTGAAGTACCGGATGGTTTGTTGCGCACTCAACTGCATTTGTTCACGGGTAAAAGTCATAGGTTTAGGCTCGCCCGTAGATCCTGAGGTTTTGAAGCTAAACGTGGCCTGCCCGTTTAGCCATTGCCGGCAGAAAGTTAATGTTGACTGTTCAAAGGCTGTTTTACCCGTAATAATGCCAGCTCTTATATCCTTTGCCGAGATATTCTTGCCATTCAGAATGAAAGATTGCATGCTTATGAGCTAACAAATTATTCTTAGGGAAATTTAGGAAATTTGTCCCAATCCGGATCACGTTTCTCAAGAAAGGCGTTCTTCCCTTCCTTGGCTTCATCTGAAAGATAGTAGAGCAAAGTAGCATTACCGGCCAGTTCCTGAATACCGGCTTGACCGTCCAACTCAGCATTAAAGGAGCTTTTTAACATTCTTAGTGCCAATGGGCTTCGGGTAATCATTTTTCTGGCCCAGGCAACATAGGTTTCTTCTAATTCTGCCAGTGGTACCACTTTATTTACCAAACCCATTTTGTTGGCTTCCTGGGCATTGTACTGGTCGCATAAGTACCATATTTCACGGGCCTTTTTCTGACCAACAATCCTGGCCAGATAAGAAGCACCAAAACCGCCATCGAAACTACCAACTTTGGGCCCTGTCTGTCCAAAACGAGCATTTTCAGCCGCAATTGTTAAATCACACACTACATGTAATACATGGCCACCACCAATGGCCCAACCGGCTACCGCGGCAATTACCGGCTTGGGAATCGACCTAATCTGCTTTTGCAAATCCAACACATTTAATCTAGGTACCGCATCTGATCCCACATAACCACCATGCCCACGAACGCTCTGGTCACCACCACTGCAAAAGGCTTCACCACCTTCACCGGTGAACACAATTACCCTGATATCTTCGCTATCTCGACAGTAGTTCATGGCCTCAATCATTTCCTGAACGGTTTTTGGAGTAAAAGCATTATGAACATGCGGCCGATTTATACTGATACGGGCAATTCCTTCAAATTGCTGAAATAGAATTTCGTCAAATGCTTTAATAGGTTGCCAGTTATATTTCAATTCCATAGTGATTTAATTTCTTTTTTTATTTTTTTATAAACCTTAGTGTTGGTCGCAATATCCGATTCTATTTCTAAAATTTTAGCATGCTTATCCCTCACCCAAAAGCGGTCTAACCCTTTTGATAAGCCGCTTACAGATTGACAGTGATAGTATTTTAACCCAAACTCTTCAGCAGTAGCTTTGGCGGATAAAGGCTGCTTTGTTAAGAAATATTCCTGATGTTCTTCATGCTTTGAAGGACCATCAATAATATCAAAAATGCCTCCTCCATGGTTATTGAGTACAATAATTCTCAAATTATCAGGAATATACTTATTCCATAAGCCATTCCTGTCGTAGAAAAATGCCATATCACCGGTAATTAACAGGGTGGTTCTATCTGTTTTAAGTGCCGATCCCAAAGCAGTACTGGTAGCTCCATCAATACCGCTGGTGCCACGATTACAAAATACTTCTACCTGCTGGCGGGTGCGGTCGAAACCATACATATTAGCCCACCTTACCGGCATACTATTGGCCAAATGGATATCGCAGGTTATTGGCAGATTGTCGAAAATAGCGTGTAATGCACTATACTCATTAAATGGTAAACTACCATTAAGGTTATGAACAAACCTGGTTGTTTTATTTTGTAAAGAATGCCAGGCATCATGATATGAGGTTGGTCCTTTGGCTGTAATATTCTCTATGCTTTGAAATAAATCGGTAATACGAAGGGGTATAATCCGGGTAAGTGACTGATATGTATCGGCTACATCACCATCTTCTTGAATATGCCAGTGAACTTTGGGTTGATATTTTCTTAGGTAGAGTTTAAGATTTTTAGATATTATGGATTTGCCGAAGGTAATGAGCAGGTCCGGCCTTAATTTTTCTTTGGTTTCGTTTGGCTGATTACTAATAAAGGAATCAGCTAGACTAATATTATTGGTAAGTCCGTGTAAGTTTGATATTACATCTCCTACCAATGGAATATGCTTAGTGGCAGAAAATTCACCAATTATTTCTAGTTCAGCAACAGAATGCAACATCTGACCACCCAAAATGAGTTTTTTCTTATGTTTACGCCATTCGTCAACCAGGCTAACCCAGTCTCGTTCAGTTATGGATTTTTCACTCTTAAATTTATGGATGATTTTTGGGGCCTTCCCAATTTGGATTGATTTATTTTTCGGATAAAAGGGCTCTCTAAATGGTATGTTAATATGTACCGGGCCAGGTGTACCATCGGTTGCTAAAATAGCTGCTTCATTAATGATCCTTTCAAAATGCCAGGTAGCATCAGGATTTGATAAATCTACCGGACATTGAAAAGACTTCTTAGCATGTGTGCCATAAATACCAGCTTGGCGGATGGTCTGTCCATCCTGTTGGTCAATCCATTCAGGAGGTCTATCGGCCGTGAAAATAAGGAGTGGAATTTGTTGGAAATAGGCTTCTGCCACTGCAGGCGCATAATTATAGGCCGCACTACCTGAGGTGCAAACTAAGGCAACGGGGTTTCCTGTACGTAATGACATGCCCAAGGCAATGAATGCGGCTGACCTTTCATCAGTGATGGTATAAGTTTTAATTTGCTGGTGACGGACAAATGAATAGGTAAGTGGAGCATTACGTGAACCTGGAGATAAAACGGCATCGGTAATATTATGAGCTGCGCAAATTTCAGCAATATTATATATCGGTTGGTAGTCCAATTAAGCCTCAATTATATTTAGCAAAGTGTTGCATTTAAGTTCTGTTTCCTGCCATTCATCTTCTGGATTTGAATAAGCAGTTACTCCGGCACCTGCATAAAGTACAGCTTTGTCTTGCTGAACCTCCATGCAACGTAAATTTACATAAATATAACTTCCTTCAGCCATATTCACCGGACCCAGATAGCCTGAATATAATTTACGCTCATGTTTTTCTATTAAGGCCAATAGTGTCTGTGCCAGAGGTTTGGGCATACCACACACTGCTGAGGTGGGATGCAATAACTTTAGCATCACAGATCCCAGGTCAGGGAACCCTGTTGCTTTGGTATCTACTCTAAAGGTTGAGCATAAATGGGCCAGATTACCGGCACTAACCGTTCTTGGGCCTACTTCTTCAAATTCTCTAAGCCTTATCTCTTTAAACCTGTTGATTATATAGCGACTTACCATGGCTTGTTCTTCAATTTCCTTCTGTGTCCAGGGTAAGGCATGTAATGGTTGGTCTGTTGTGTACGGTTGTGTGCCGGCCAATGACATGGTTCGGAAAATACCATCGCTATTAACTTCAATGAGTGTTTCAGGGCTAGCGCCTATCCATGTACCGAATTTTGTTGTTGATAAAATAGAGACGAAAGCGTTTTCATACGTATCACAAAGTTTGAGAAATAATTTATTGAGATTTTGCACCTTATCCAGCCCAACAATTTTTGTACGGGAAGGCACCACTTTAATGAGCTCTGATTTATGAATCTCGTCTATACTTTTTTTTACATAACTAATATACTCTGTACTAGTGGTACCCTGAGTATTGTTGCTACCGGCATAGGGTTGCCAGGCATTATTTGTGTGAGTTAGTTCATCAAGTGGTATCTCTATAGGCCAGGATGGATCGAACTTTAATTCCATCTTACCACTTGCATAATGGATACCATTATTGACAAAATAGTGCTCACCCTCATAGGTGCTAAAAAGGAATCCGGAATCAACTTCTGCCAGGTTTTCATCTTCTACAGGTGTTATTGAGGAACCTATCATCAGATGAAAGTTTTGTTTGTTTGGTAAACGGTAAACAACAAAGGGTAATTGGTTGTGGGTAGCCCAGGCCGCAAGATGATTTAACCTCATCTCCGTCCATGTTTTGCAAATTTGCCGCGATTGATTTAGCATTTATTTCCAACATACTATTTTTTATCTAATATAGCCATGGTAATTCTACTGGTACAAACCAATTTGCCATCCTCATTAATGATTTCGACACCCCAAACATGGGTGTTGCGGCCAATATGTATAGGTGTTGCCGTGCCGGTAACTATACCGCGTTTTACACTTTTTATATGATTGGCATTAATTTCAAGTCCAACTGAGAGCTGCTTTGTTGAATCAATGCTACAATATGCGGCAACAGACCCAAGGGTTTCTGCCAGCGCCACTGAGGCACCACCATGTAGGATACCGTAAGGCTGTATCGTTCTATGGTCCACAGGCATGGCAGCAACTAGTTTATCAGGTTCTATATTAATAAACTTAATACCCAGAACTTCTACCATGGTTCCTTTACCAATCTTATTTATGTCTTCGAGTGTAATATCTGTATTTATCAAGCTGATTCTATTTATAAAAAAATTACCTTTGAATTGTTCAACTCAAAAGTATTTAGAAATTGTCTGCGAAAAAAATTTACCTTATACGTCATGGCCAAACTAAGTTCAATGATATGGGCATAGTACAGGGAAGAGGTATTAATGCATCTCTTAATGAAAAGGGCAGACATCAAGCCGAGATGTTTTATAAATGCTACCGTCATATACCATTTGAAAAGGTTTATACCTCTACTTTAAATAGGACGAAAGAATCTGTAGAAAAATTTATCAAAAATGGCATTCCTCATGAGGAACATGCAGGATTAGATGAAATCAGTTGGGGAGTTTATGAAGGGCTTGAAGCATCAATAGAACGTAATACCTACCTTAAATCTATTATTAGTGAGTGGAATTCTGGCAACACCTCTTTAAAAATTGAAGGTGGTGAAAGCCCGGAGGATGTGGCTTCAAGGCAAGTGGATGTTATAAATAGGTTTAATGAGGCCGAAGAAAAAAACATCTTAGTATGCATGCATGGACGGGCTATCAGGGTTCTGCTATGTCAGTTAATGGGCTATCCATTGCTAGAAATGGATAAATTTGGCCATGACAATCTGGGCCTTTATATTCTAACCTACGAAAATGGAGGTTATAGGATTGAAATGGCAAATTCTACCCGTCATTTAACTGTAGATGCATACCGCTCTTCATAATTATTTAAGTGATACCAATATTTTCACTTCTTTTGCGCTAATGAGAAATAGATTTAATATTTGGATGTTCATTTTGGTTATAAGTCTTACCGCTTGTAAAGAAAGTAGTACTAAGGCCAAGATTGAACAAATGCCAAAAAATTTAGTAGATAGAATTCATCTTGAAGATTTACAAGGCAATGAAATCACCTTGGGTAGCTTGGCGGGCAAGACTATATTTTTGAATTTTTGGGCAACCTGGTGCCGGCCGTGTCTGGCAGAGATGCCGGATATAGATAAAGCAGCAAAGTTATTGTCAGAAGACAATTATATTTTTTTGGCAGCTTCAGATGAATCGCTGGAAAAGATTAAGATATTTGCTGATAAAAATGACTATTCATTTCAATTTGTGCATTCCATAACTTCTGTTTTCGATCTTGATATTAGTGCGCTTCCAACTACCATTATTATCAACAAAAATGGAGAAATTGTATATAATAAGGTAGGTGCAAAAGATTGGGCAAGTGAATTTGAATTGAGTGAACTTAGAAAATTATCTAAAAAATAATGTATAGAATAATATTGGTTTTAATATTAGCTTGGCTTGTTAGTTGTGAAATCAATAAAGGTACCTTAAATGACCCACCTGTAGCCAAAGGGTCCGGACAACCAACAATTATTAATATAGATGATGGGTTAATTCTTGCTTGGCAGGAACCATTTAAAGGTGATATTTTACTTCGGATGAGTGTTTATAGAAATCCTAAATGGTCGGCACCTAAAACCATCGCCAAAGGCGATGATTGGTTTGTTAATTGGGCCGATTTCCCGGCTATTGTTGCTAATGGCGATGAATTGTTTGTCCACTATTTAGAGAATACGGATAGCAAAGGGCTTGCCTACAATATTATGTATACAGTTTCATCCGACTTAGGAGATACTTGGACAAAACAAAAAAAGTTACATGAGGATACTACTGCTACGGAGCATGGTTTTGTCTCGGCCGTACCCTATAAAGACGGGTTCTATGTTAGTTGGTTAGATGGGCGAAATACCCATGGAAATACAGGTAATTTTGGTTTAAGAGCTGCCTTTGTGAGTGCCGATGGTACAGTAACCAATAGGGCAGAACTTGATAATAATACATGTACCTGCTGTCAAACCACTATGACTTTAGTAAATAATCAACCTTGGGTCTTTTACCGAAACAGGACCGAAGATGAAATTAGAGATATTTATTTTACCAATTTAACTGACAGTGGATGGGTTACGACTACCTCACTAAATCCCGATAATTGGCATATTGCCGGGTGTCCGGTAAATGGTCCGGTAGCAACGACCTATAAAAATACCATGGCTATAGCCTGGTTTACCGGAGCTAATGGTGATAATAAAGTGAAATTGAAAATATCAGATGATGCGGGCCGAAGTTTTAGCGATGAAATTATTGTAGAAGATATACATCCAATTGGTAGGGTAGATGTGGCAATGGATTCAACAAAGATATATGTGTCGTACATGGCTGATAGGGAAGATGAGGCGTCTATTATTTTGAAGGTGTATAATTATTCTGGTACCTTACTTGACACAGAAATAATGATAGCGGTGAGTCCTGACCGTGATACTGGGTTTCCCAGAATAGCTATTTGGCGAGAGTTTTTAATTTTTACCTGGACGGATATTGATTTGATGAAGGTTAAAGCACTCAGCTATCCACTAGATCCCAATAGCATTATGGCTAAATCCAGATTGTATTAATTGCTATATTGCGCATTCGGCAGGATTATTTGTGGTGCTATTCTATACTAGAATTTGTGACACAGAAGGCATAAAAAAGCCCCTCTAGTTATCTAGAGAGACTTTATAAGCGCACACGGAAGGACTCGAACCCTCAACCCTCGGAGCCGAAATCCGATATTCTATCCAATTGAACTACGTGTGCGTTGATATTGATCTATACTTATGCTACTGCTTGCCTAACTTTCTCAGCAGCATCTTTAAGCACTACGGCAGAAGTAACCTTTAAGCCTGAGTCTTCGATAATTTTGGCACCTTCTTCAGCATTTGTTCCTTGCAACCGTACAATAATAGGAATATTAATATCTCCTACATTATTATATGCATCAACAACACCCTGTGCCACCCGGTCGCAACGAACAATACCGCCAAAAATATTTATCAAAATGGCTTTTACGTTCTTTTCTTTTAGGATAATCCTGAACCCAGCCTCAACGGTTTCAGCATTGGCCGTACCCCCAACATCAAGGAAGTTAGCTGGTTCGCCACCTGAGAGCTTAATAATATCCATGGTAGCCATTGCCAGGCCGGCACCATTTACCATACAACCTACATTTCCATCTAATCTTACGTAATTCAGGTCATTCTCACCTGCTTCAACTTCTAAAGGATCTTCTTCTGTTAAATCACGTAACTCCATTAAATCCCGATGCCTAAACATGGCATTATCATCCAGATTAACTTTGGCATCAACTGCCAAGATTTTATCATCAGAAGTTTTTAAAACAGGGTTAATTTCAAACATCGAAGAGTCTGTAGCTTCATATGCTTTATACAAACTGAAAATAAATTTCACCATTTCTTTAAAAGCTTGTCCTGATAAACCTAGTGCAAAGGCTACCTTACGCGCTTGAAAAGCCTGTAGCCCTACTCTTGGGTCTATCCATTCCTTAACAATCTTTTCAGGCGTATTGGCAGCCACTGTTTCAATATCCATACCTCCTTCCGTAGAAGCCATGATTACATTGCAGCTTTTTGCCCTGTCAAGCAAGATGCCCAGGTAAAATTCTTTGGGTTCAGAATCACCGGGATAATAAACATCTTCAGCAATAAGCACCTTATTTACTCGTTTGCCTTCTGGGCCAGTTTGGTGGGTTACCAATTGCATTCCCAAAATACTATCAGATATTGTTGAAACCTCATCCATGGTTTTGGCAAGTTTTACCCCGCCTCCTTTACCCCGGCCACCGGCATGTATTTGCGCCTTTACCACATACCAGTTGGTACCGGTTTCTTTATGTAGCTCTTTAGCTGCTTTAACTGCTTTTTCTTTAGAATCGGCAACAATTCCACGTTGAATTCTTACACCATAACTGGCTAGAATGTCTTTTGCCTGATATTCATGAATATTCATAATTCAATGGTTCAAATTTCATTAATATTTAGCCTTATAAAGGTTGTGCGAAGGTACTTAGATTGCTGTGATATTTCAAAACTAATTACGATTTATGGTACAATATTAATCCTATCAAATGATAATATTTTGTTAGCAAAATTTCGTGATTTTCCTTGTGTGATAATATTTGACTTAAATTTAACATTAATAGCCATTTCATTTTACTATGTTTGGCATTATGTCTGAAATGCCAATTCTTATTGCTGACAATATTCATAAAGCTTATGGTGATATAGAAGTACTTAAAGGTATTGATATGTCAGTAAATAAAGGTGAAATTGTCTCGGTGGTAGGTGCTTCCGGAGCTGGTAAAAGTACGCTGCTGCATGTTTTAGGTAGTTTAGATAAATCCGATCGGGGCAAAGTTGTCATCAACAATAAAAATTTGGTACAATTATCAAGCGGCCAATTGGCGAAATTTAGAAATACCCAAATCGGGTTTGTGTTTCAGTTTCATAATCTATTACCGGAATTTTCTGCTTTCGAAAATGTTTGTATTCCAGGCTATATTGGTCATAAAAAACAATCTGAAATAGAACAGAAGGCAGAAATGCTCTTAAAATTACTTGGTTTAGAAAGTCGAATGCATCATAAACCTTCTCAGCTGTCGGGAGGGGAACAGCAACGAACTGCTGTGGCCAGAGCACTAGTAAATAGTCCCGGGATAGTTTTTGCCGATGAACCAAGTGGTAACCTTGATTCACATAGTGCCGATGAACTGCACAAGCTATTTTTTGATTTGAGGGAAGAGCTGAACATTAGTTTTGTTATAGTCACCCATAATCCGGTTCTGGCAGATATGGCTGACCGTAAGCTAACAATCGAAGACGGCAAAATACTTCAATGAAAAACAAAGGTGTTTTTTATATGGTGGTGGCAACGATGTTCTTTGCCACCATGAATATTTTGGTGAAGTATATTCCCCGAGTTGGCGCTGTTGAAATTGTTTTTTTTAGATCGGTAGTTTCACTGGTTATGAGTTATGCTGTGCTTCGTCATCAACATATCTATGTTTGGGGCCATAATAAGAAATGGTTAATCATAAGAGGTATAGCGGGGTCTGCCGGTTTGCTCTTCTTTTTTGCTACCATCAAGATGATGCCTTTGGGTTCTGCCATCGCTATTCAATATATGTCGCCAGTGTTTACTTCATTGTTGGGTATATTTATTGTAAAGGAAAAAGTTAAACCTTTACAGTGGTTGTTTTTTGGCCTGGCGTTTTTAGGGGTGGTTGCCATCCAGGGTTTTGACCCCCGGGTTACCACTACGCAGGTATTAATTGGCGTTGCCGGGGCTGCGGCAGCAGGCATGGCTTATAATAGTATTCGTAAACTAAAATCAAGTGATCACCCATTAGTTATAATTTTTTATTTCCCATTGGTAACCATTCCTGTAACCGGGATATACCTTATTAATCACTGGCTTAATCCTACTTGGTTTGAGTTGGTTATTCTGTTGGGTATCGGTATTGTTACTCAATTTGCCCAGTATTTTATGACCAAGGCGTACCAATCAGACACACTATCAAAGATTGCTTCGATTCAGTATATAGGAATTGTGTTTGCCATAACATTTGGGTATTTGCTTTTTGATGAAACCTATGATATTATGTCAGGATTAGGAATTATCATTATTATTTTAGCGGTGATTCTTAATGTTTGGTATAAGAACAGGACAGAAAAAGTTGAAAAAAATGCCAAATGATTAATATTTTTGACATCAATTAGTATTTAATTAAATAGAACCAGGTATGAGTGGCCATAGTAAATGGAGTACAATAAAGCATAAAAAGGGAGCATTAGATAAAAAAAGGGGGAAGATCTTTACTAAACTGATTAAAGAAATTACCGTAGCGGCTAAAGAAGGCGGAGCAGATCCTGAGATGAACCCTCGATTACGACTGGCGGTACAAAACGCCAAGGGTAAAAACATGCCTAAAGATACCATTGAGCGAGCCATTAAGAAAGTTGCCGGTGGAGAGGCAGCTGATTACCACGAAGTAACCTATGAAGGCTATGCGCCTAATGGGGTGGCGGTTTTTGTTGAATGTACTACTGATAATTTAAACAGAACCGTTGCTTCCATACGTTCTATCTTTACCAAAAATGGTGGTTCGTTAGGCACCAATGGGTCCTTAGAGTTTATTTTTGATAGAAAGGGTGTGTTTTCTTTACCCTTGCCGGAAGGTCAGGATGTGGATGACCTGACCCTGGAATTAATTGATGGTGGGGCAGAAGATGTTGAGGTAGAAGACGGCCGAATGACCATTACCAGTGCTATGGAGGATTTTGGCAATATGCAAAAAAAACTTGATGAATTGGATATTGAAGCCGAGAGTGCTGAGCTTGAAAGAATACCCAACACTTATGTGAGCTTGTCTGATGAAGATTTCACTAAAGTAATGAAAACAATTGATGCTTTGGAGGACGATGACGATGTACAAAAGGTATTCCATAATATTGAGGCTACGGATACTCAATTGGAGAGTTTGTAATCGACACTAATTTTTTCGCAGCATAAATTCTTTGATCTTTTAACCTTCATTATTCATTAGAGGGTTTTATTAAGAAGTATAATGTGACGAAAGCATTGAAAACCAATGCTTTGTCACGGTTAAACCCAGGCATTTGAAAATCACCA